>Ga0115004_10000005_pt1 | contig 127082 bp, 110 predicted proteins | sample ArcticOcean_MG_C_10_FD_88737 | JGI IMG/M metagenome (GOLD analysis project Ga0115004, IMG submission 88737) | Marine microbial communities from western Arctic Ocean - ArcticOcean_MG_CB11_90 | ecosystem: Environmental > Aquatic > Marine > Oceanic | place: Arctic Ocean: Canada Basin | collected... | reverse complement strand
TTGCAAAACGGGTCATCGGGCCGGGTTGACTGAGGGTGGCCCAAAGGCCCTCACTCGGCAGTGCGTTGCCGGAACAAGGAACTCGACCCGAGGTGGGTTTCAGGCCCGCAATGCCGCAAAAATGTGCGGGCAAGCGAATGCTGCCGCCAGTGTCTGTGCCAATATCAAACGGGATTGCCCGACTGGCAATCAGGGCTGCGGCGCCGCCGGAGCTGCCGCCTGAGGTGCGGCCTAAGTCATAGGGATTATTGGTTCGCCCGAATAGATTGTTGTCGGTCTGAAAGGCGAGGGTGAATTCAGGCGTATTCGTTTTGCCAACAAGGATGGCGCCAGCTTTCCGCAGTCGCGCGACAACCGTCGCATCCCGAGCAGGTCTAAACGCCGCGCGGCCCTGACTGCCCCAGGTTGTCACGAAATCGAAAGTGTCCAGGCTGTCCTTGATGGTCATGGGGACCCCATGGAGCGGGCCAACGGTTTTGCCTTCGGCAAGATCCGCATCGGCCATGGCCGCAACTTTCAAAGTGAGTTCCGGATTGGTTAAAACGACGGCGTTGAGGGCGGTATTAACCGAGTCAATTCGGGCAAGGCTGCGTTCGGCAAGTTCGACCGCCGTTACCCGCTTGTCTCGGACAGCCTGGGCGATATCAGTGACGGATTGGTCAAGCATCTCGGTCATGTGGCATCCTAGTTACAGGTGGTTACAGGTGGTTACAGGTCGCGATCGCAGCGATTAATTGATAAACGTCTAATTTTTCCAGACGGTAACCACATCAGGTCAAATCAAGGCGCGCTTAATCCTCGAATTTAGACAGAACCAGTCCAAAAGCCAAGTCATCCACTGGCAGATCAAAGCCCGATTCAATCGCTGCATCCGCAACGGACAAGTTCTGACAGAGCGTTTCTCTTTCGATGTGGTCCCGATGACTGGCAATCGCGGACAGAATATCCGCCGCGCCCCAGACCTGAAGGTTGATTCGGTCTGTTACCTTTAGACCTTCATCTTTGCGGCTTTTCTGAATTCGGCTCACGACTTCCCGGGCAAGGCCTTCTGCGATCAACTCAGGATCAAGACTGGTATCAAGATCAATGGAGATGTATCGGTTCGAGACGGCGTTCGTGCCGGCTCGTGCTTCCCGAAACACGAGAATGTCGTCGAGCTCAAAGGTTTCGCCTTCCAGCACAAGGCGCCTGGTTTCTTGGAGCTTCAAAATACTTTGGCTGTCGAGTTGATCGATCAGCTGCTTAAACTGCTTAAAACGATTGCCAAGACGTTTGCCCAAAACCGGAGAATTCGGTCGCGCGAACAATTCGATATAGTCGGCCTCATTGGTGTCGTAGGTGATGGCCTTGACGTTGAGTTCCGCCAGAATATAGGGCTCGAGGCGAGCGATCTCGTTTAAGAGGGCTTGATCCTGATGGAGAATGCGCAGCAGTCGGGTTGGGTATTTGGTTTTCACCCGATCCTGATTGCGTTTTTGACGGCCCAGCAGAATCACGTGCTGCATTCTGCCGACGGCTTCTTCCAGTATCGGTTTTTGGAGGTCAGTGTCCGGAACGGGATAGGAGCACAGATGAACCGATTCGGGCGCGTTTTCACTGGCGGGCAGCGCTTGGTAGATGGTTTCAGACAGAAAGGGTGCGAACGGCGCCATGCAGACCGTGAACTCGTAGACGGCGGTGTGCAGCGTGTTAAACGCATGGGCTTTATCCTTCGTCAGGGCTTCATCCCAAAACCGAGCGCGATTGAGGCGAATATACCAATTGGTCAATTCTTCGATGAAATCAAATAACGGCGGCACAACGTTATAGAGTCGGTAAGCCTCCATTTCGTCTGTGATGTTGGCTTTGAGGGTTTGCAAACGCGACAGCAACCATTGATCCATGATGTTGGGGCTGGGCTCGGTCACCTCGCCCGGCGTCCAATGATCGATCGCAGTATAGGTTTTTAAAAAGCGATAGGCGTTCAGCCACGGCAGCAGCGCCCGACGGGTCATCTCCTTGACCCCCGCGTCTTTAAAACGCTGCTCTTCGGCTTTGACGAGGCCTGAATTAATCAAGTAAAGCCGGAGCGCATCCGCGCCGTAGTCCTCCATGAGCGCGTCAGGCGGCGTATAGTTGCGCAGCCGTTTGGACATTTTCTTGCCGTCTTCCGCCATCACGATGCCGTTGACGATGACGTTTTTGAACGGATTCGTTTCGAATAAAGCGTACCCTAAAACAATTAGGGTGTAGAACCAGCCGCGGGTTTGATCCAAACCTTCGGCGATAAATTCGGCGGGAAAGCCCTTTTCAAACAGATCTTTATTTTCGAAGGGGTAATGCAGTTGGGCGTAAGGCATTGCGCCAGACTCGAACCAGCAATCTAAAACTTCTGAGATTCTGCGGTAGGTACCGTCTTCACCGGGCAGGGTAAAGGTTAAATCGTCGACAAACTCGCGATGTAGATCTGCGACTTCGACGCCGGTTAAGTCTTTGAGTTCTTGAATCGACCCAATGCACTTCGCCGCGCCAGACGCATCATTGATCCAGATCGGGAGTGGCGTGCCCCAGTACCGGTTTCTCGAGATCGCCCAGTCCATTGCACCCGCGAGCCAGTTGCCCATTCGGCCATTTTGAATATGCTCGGGGACCCAACGAATCTTTTGATTCGCTGCAACCAATTGCTCTTTGATTTGCGCCACTTTGACGTACCAGGAATCGATGGTGCGATAAATAATGGGGGTGTCCGAACGGGGGCAAAATGGATAGCTGTGTTGAATCACCTCTTGAAGGTACAAGTGGCCCGAGGCTTTTAGGTGACGCATGATGGGTTTGTCGGCCGCTTTAACATGTAGGCCTGCAAAGTCCGAGACTTCGTCGGTAAAGCACCCGGCCATATCGATTGGGCAGACCAGGGCGCTAATACCCGCAGCTTTTAAAACTCGAAAATCGTCTTCGCCAAAGGCGGGTGCTTGATGGACAATCCCAGTGCCGCTGTCTGTGGTGACGTAATCGTCGGCTAAAACTTGGAAAGCGCCTTCTGATGCTAGGTCTTCAAAGTACGGGAATAAGGGGTCGTAGCGTAGTCCCACCAGCTCGGCCCCCATAAGGGTTGATATCGCTTTGAGTTGTTTTTTCTCTTCGTAAGCAGCAAGACGCTCTGAGGCAATAATAATCGTTGCCTGCAGGGCCTCGTCATAAACCTTGGTATATTCGATGGCGCTGCCGACACACAGCGCAAGGTTTGACGGCAGTGTCCAAGGGGTGGTGGTCCAGGCGGCGATATAAACGTCTTGATCTGCCAACTTAAATAACACGGTGACCGCAGGGTCTTGGGCTTCTTGATAATTGCTGCCTGCCTCAAAATTCGACAAAACGGTTCCAAGGGCGGTTGAAAAGGGCACGACTTTTTCACCGCGATAGATCAGCTCTTTTTCCCAGAGCTGTTTAACGACCCACCAAACCGACTCCATGTACCAGGGTTCCATGGTTTTATAGTCGTTATCAAAATCGACCCAGCGGCCAATACGAGTGATCGTTTTTCGCCACTCGTCTGTGTAGCGTTGAATGATGCCGCGGCAGGCATCGTTGTAGCCTTTAATGCCCATCTTCTCGACCGCCTCGGCGGATGATAGGCCGAGCGATTTATCGATTTCATGCTCTATGGGCAGCCCATGACAGTCCCATCCAAACCGCCGCTGCACATAGCGACCTTTCATCGTGAAGTATCGGGGCACTGCGTCTTTTAAAATCGAGCCAACCAAATGACCGTGATGCGGCAGTCCGGTTGCAAACGGTGGGCCATCGTAAAAGATGTACGGGTCTTGATCACGGGTCTGAGCAAGGCTCTTCTGAAAGACGTCTTGTTTCGCCCAAAAATCAAGCACAGCATGTTCTGCTGCCACAAACGAGAAAGTGTCCGCATCGGGATTGATAGAAACCTCACGGCTCATGGGTAGCTCCCCTGCTTGGGCTTGGGTCGCCGCAACGATCGAGGATCATGACACTCATTCGGTCTGCGGCAATCGGTTTAAATTGGACGGGCAATAATAGCCTGTCCTTCTGAGAGGTCAACAGCTTGTCAGTCGCGATGATCTTGCACCCCGGTGACGCTGCCGCGCAGATTAATCTTTTCAAGTACGGCGGACACCAATTTCTCGATTTGAAACTCAAAGTACCAATCGGGTGTCTTGGTGTGATGAATTGCCGTGGTGCCAACGACGCGGAAGCACCAACCTTCTTTGACCGAGCGATCCTTGAGGCCTTGCAGCCGCTCCCAGGCAGGCTTGGATAAAACAGGATGTACGCAGGCGACGGTAATGTCACCAGCGCCCTCATCTTTGAGGGTCTCGACGGCGGCAACCACCGATCCGGCGGTATCGATAATGTCGTCAACCAGCAGGACCTTCTTGCCCGCAACATTGCCAATCAGGGTAGATCGAAAGACCGTATTGGGTTTTGAGTAGTCTCGTTCTTTTGACAAAGCAGCAAGATCTGCCGACAGCTCTTCGGCATAGATGCGCGCATTCTCGAGGTAGCCCACATCCGGCGACACCACAACCTCACCGGTTAAGCCATTGGCCTTCAGCCAGGGGACGAGCTGCTTCGTGAGGAAAATATTCTCAAGGTGGGTTTGGCTGGGGTTGAACATGCCCGCAATCGCGTCGTTATGAATCTCAACGGTCACCACTCGATCGGCCCCGGCACTTTGCAACATGCGCGCAAAAAGGCTGGCGCTGATGCCCTCTCTGGTCCGGCCCTTTCTCTTGTCCTGGCGTGCACCAGGATAATAAGGCGTGACGGCGGTCACGTATTGCGCATCGGCCAGCGCTGCGGCTTCAACGGCATGCAACAACATGATGAATCGGTCATAGATTGATTTATCGTCTTGATCGCCCACCATATTCTGAAAGATGTACAGGTCATGACCCCGAACGTTGGCTTGGATCTCAATTTTGCCCTCGCCACAAGCAAACCAAATCTCTTTGCTGGGCAGCAAGGGGGTCTCTAGGTATTGCGCGACCCGCTCGGCGAACGACCGACCGGATTCGCAGGTCATTAAAGCAATGGGCGCTCGGGGATTTCGAATTAAAGCAGCGTTCTGATCAGTCATGGTGCGTCAGTAGTCCTTGTAAGGCTTGAACGAGCAAAGGGTGTTCAACCCGGAGGATGGCCTCTGCGAGGCTGTCCGGGGTCATACCCTGCGCTATAGTAACGTGATTCTGGGCAATGATCGCGCCTTCATCATAGTGCGTCGTCACGTAATGAACGGTGGCCCCGGATTGGGTTTCGTTCGCAGCGAGGACGGCTTGGTGGACGTGTTGGCCATACATTCCAGCGCCACCATATTTTGGTAGCAAGGAGGGGTGAATGTTGATGATTTTGTTTGGAAAGGCGGCGAGGGTGTTGGGGCCAATTTTTTTTAAATAGCCGGCGGTGATCACCCAATCAATGCGATGTTCAATTAAACATTCTTTCAGGGCTTGATCATTCGCCCCGCCCGGTCCGTCAGCGCGAGTGTTGTAGAGCCAAAGGGGTAGGTCCTCGCTCGTGGCGTATTGCCAGGCGCCGCTATTTTTGTTGTTACTGACCAGCAGACAAATCTCAGCACCAAGCGTGCCTTGCTGACAAGCGTTATGAAGATTACGCAGATGCGTGCCGCGACCAGAGGCGAGCACAGCGAGTCGGGCCAGGGGTTTCGCGAAGGTATGGCTCATCCGCTACCAGGTGGTTCGGAAAATTGTTCCCGCAGCTGATTTTTCTGAACTTTACCCATGGTGTTTCGCGGCAAGCTTTGCAAGAAGAAGATCTGTTTAGGGGTCTTGAAGTTGGCAAGGCGTGACTTGACCTGGCTGTAAATGAGGTCGGGGGTTAAGTCAGCACCCGGTTGGGCGACGATGACGGCGCAGACAGCTTCCCCGAAATCTTTATGGGGTAGGCCGATCACTGCGCTCTCCAAGACGCCATCAATCGCATCTAAGACCAATTCTATTTCTTTCGGGTAGACGTTGAGTCCCCCGGTAATGATGAGGTCTTTACTGCGGCCAACGATACTGATGTAGCCGTCATCATCGATGAGGGCCAGGTCGCCGGTTTTAAAATAGCCGTTAGGCGTAAACGATTCTTTGGTCTTCTCTGCATTTTGCCAATAGCCTTGAAAGACATTCGGGCCGCGAACCCAGAGTTGCCCCGTGTCGCCAGCGGGTAATGGCTCATCGGCATCATTGACCACCAGACATTGGACGCCGGGCAAAGGCGGGCCAACAGTTCCGGGTTTTCGGGTCCCGTTGAGGGGATTGGCCGTGTTCATGCCGGTTTCGCTCATGCCGTATCGTTCAAGGATGACGGTGCCGGTCGCGTCTTCCCAGTCATTAAAGGTTTGCGTGAGTAACGGCGCGGACCCTGAGATGAATAACCGCATCCCTGCACAGTGGTTCTGGTTAATGCCCTCGCTCAAGAGTCGAGTGTAGTAGGTTGGCACGCCCATAAAGACCGTGGTTCTGGCCATGGCCTTGAGTACCCCGGCGGCATTAAATCCGCTCTGAAAGATCATCGGGCAACCCGCAAGGATCGGCAAATGGAGTCCGACAAACAAGCCATGGACATGAAAAATCGGCAAGGTGTGCAACATGACGTCGGTTGGGGTCCAGTCCCAAGCGGTTTTGAGCGTTTGTGCATTGCTGATCAGGTTTTCATGACTGATCATGGCGCCTTTTGGCAATCCGGTGGTGCCTGAGGTATACACGATTACGGCGATGTCATCGGGCGCTCTAGCTTCGATCGGATGCGAGGTTGCGCAGTGCCTTGCAAGGTCGGTTAGCGTGCCTTCCCCAAATTGATCCATGGTCAGGGTTAAAACGGATCGCGCGGCGTGATCCAGAGCCTGTTCTGGGTCGACCATCAATAAACTGGGGGTGGCATCTTGCAGGAAGTGATCCAGTTCGTGGGCGCCATAAGCCGTATTCAACGGCAGGTAAATCAAGCCAGCACGCAAGCAGCCACAATACAGATACACGGCGCCAATCGATTTCTGGGTTTGAACCGCGACTCGGTCGCCGGGTTTTAGGCCGAGTTGGGTCAGGGCTATCGCGAATTGGGCACTGCACCGGTCGAGATCGTCATAAGTTGCAAGGGTTTCACCCGCCGCATCAATTAATAACGGGCGCGAAAGGTTAAAATGCTCGCGGAAGACTTGGTATAGGTTGGTCATAAGAATCCATAGTGCTTGTTGGAACGCGTATTTGGGCGGGCCCATTTGACGGTCGCAGACGGTTTCTGACAGAGCGTAATGTGTTCTGGTAAATTATAGCCTGAGCGCCTGTATTTTTCGCCTGTTTGCCCTTGGAGGTTGTCACCATGTTGTGTAGAGCTTGGATTTCCGGATTGATGTTGCTGTGCTTCATCTCGCCGAGCACCCTCGGTGAGGTTCGATTGGTTGATGGGTGGACCCGAAGCCCAGCGCCGGGTGTTGATCGACTGGCCATTTACGGCAGGTTGGTCAATGAAGGTGGTGCTCCGGTGGTTTTGTCGCGCTGGGTGCTTGCCGGCGCGGCGATGATCATGTTCCATGAGACCGTTATGGTGGCGGGTCAAATGCGAATGCGGCACCTTGATCCGATTGAATTAAGCCCTTTAAAGGACTTGGTGATGCAGCCTCAGGGCCCTCACCTGATGGTGGTTGGTTTAGAAACCCTGCCAAAGGCCGGCGACACCCTGACCATCGACGCGACAACGTCGCTCGGTGAGACGTTTACTTTTCTGGTCCAGGTTCAGCCGATCACCTCGCTTGGGCCGAAGTTGAACTAATCGCCTGGGAGCCTCTTTGATGACAGAACCCATTGTTCAAAAGCACGCTATAAAAGATCGATTACAGCAAGCTTTGACGCTGCATCAGGCCGGGCAGTTGGCGAATGCCGAGACCCTCTATCAGGGCATTTTGGATGAGGACTCTGAGCATCCAGATGCATTGCACCTGTTGGGCTTGATCCGAGGCGAGCAGGGTCACGCGGTGATGGGGATCGAGTTGATCGAGCGCGCGTTACTCAAGCGGCCCCTGGCAGCAGCCTATCATCATAATATCGCGGGGCTCTACCGCCGTCTGGGTCAGATGGCGCTTGCCAAGGCGCGGTTTCAAGACGCCTTTGCGCTCAAGCCAGATTATGGCGAAGCCTACCAAGGTTACGCTGAGATGGTCACGTTTCAGGATCAGGATCCCTTCCTCAAGGTCGTAGAGCAGCAGCTGTCGGATCCCAATCTTAATGATCAGACTCGGTGTTACTTGCATTTTTCTGCGGGCAAATATTTGGACGATACGACTGACTATGACCGCGCCTTTCAGCACTATGAGTTAGCCAATCGTTTGGCGGCTCGGACATTCTCTGTTCCAAGGAACCGGCAGTTTTTTCAGGATCTCGTTTATTGGCAACCGGATCTTCAATCGATTGCTGTCCGCGCCGCGCCGGAGAGTTCCGAGCCGATGCCGATCTTTGTGGTCGGCATGCCCAGAAGTGGCACCAGTCTGGTGGAGCAGATCCTTGCGAGCCACTCCCGTGTGTTTGGTGCGGGCGAGCTGAATGATTTAGCAACCGTCAGCATCGAATTAGTCCGGCGCCTAAAGCAGCAGTCTGCGCCAGCTGGCGCGCGCAGCGCTCAGTCGAGTAGGCAGATTCAAGCGGCGGTTGAAGGGGCGAGGGCGAACTATCTGCAAGCATTGCGCAATCGAGACTATGGCCAAGAAACCCAATGGATCGTCGACAAACACCCGCTGAATTTTCGGTTTCTTGGGCTTCTGCGCGCGATGATCCCGGGCGCGAAGATTGTTCATGTTCGTCGACATCCGCTGGACACTTGTTTGAGTTGTTTCTTTCAAAACTTCACGAAGGGCCAGGATTACAGTTTTGATCTATCGAACCTTGGACACTTTTTTACGGATTATCAGCGGCTCATGAATCATTGGTCGGGGTTGTCCGGGCTCAACATTCATTCTGTGACCTATGAATCGCTAATCGCCTCACCCCAAGTGGTGATTGAAGATCTCTTGGCCTATTGTGATTTGCCCTTTGAGCCCGCTTGTTTAAAGTTTTATGACACCGATCGTCCGGTGAGTACCGCCAGTTTTAATCAAGTGCGGCAACCCCTGTATCAAACTTCGAAGGCGCGCTGGCGCCATTATGCTCAACACCTAGGACACCTCGCCAAGGCGCTGGGTGTTGAAGATGAACTGCCGGTTATGATCACGGGGTCAAGCCTGTAAAAGGGCTCTGAAAGACCGCCTGATCAATGTTAGAGTTGGGGCAAACTCCAAGGAATCCTGATCATGTACAGTTGGCGCGAACTTGAAGCAGCAGACCCGGAGATTGCAGCATTTGGGTGCCAGCGTTTGGACGGGAAATTAGCGTACTTAGCGACGGTACGAGACGATGCGAAGCCGCGGTTACATCCGGTAACGCCGATTATTGGCGCGGGCCATTGTTTTTTGTTTGTCGAACCCAGTACTCCGAAAGCAAAAGACTTGTTGAAGAGCGGTTGGTATAGCTTGCATTGCGCGATGAATGACAGCTCAGGTAGCAGTGGCGAGTTTATCTTAAATGGCCAGGTACAAGCCGTGACCGATTCGGCATTACGAGCCTTAGCGGAGTCTATTTCGAGCTATCGGCCTGCGGCACGAACGGTTCTGTTCGAGCTTGCAATCCATGAGGCTCATGCCATTGACTATCGGTTTGGCCGACCGCACCGAAGGCGGTGGCCTGCGATAGCCTCGCACTGAGTCTTTAAAATTGAGCCTTCTGGGCTGCGCAGGATTGCCTTTGAGCGTAGGCCGGGCCGACGGTTAGGGTTTCAGGATTGCGTCTAAGGGCCAGTTCAGCGAGTTGATCAGGCTCAAAATTTGATCTCGATGGTGCCTTGATAGGTTGGGTGCCGGTTGTTGCGCCGCACTCATGGATAGGCCGACAAAATCGCTCATAAAGTGCAAAGTCTGACCTTGCATGGCCAGCGGCTTTGATGCGGCGTCTGTCGTGGTAAAAGCTTGCTGCAATCGTGCGGGCGCGTAGTGCGTCATGCCAATTGAATGTTGGAACTGCTCAAAGGTTTGCTGTGGGCGCAGGGCTTTTTGGTAGCCAGCCAGCGTCAGGATCAAAAAGTCGATTCGTGCAATCTGTGAGTAAGGGGTTTGATAGAAATTGACCTGGCCCATGATTGCCAGCATCAAGATCGCCAGGGCCTTTTGATTCTGAGCGAGGTCCATCGCGAAGAGATGCGTGCTGCCCGCCTGTTGCTTCAGAAAGTGACTGCCAGGCAGGCCATGCAGTAACGCGATGACCTCGGCTTCCGGGAAGTGCAGGCCGGGAAAGCTTCCCTCGGTAATACGAATACTCGCGTCATCCTGCTGGTAAAAAAAAGGCGCCTCAGCGGCCAGCAAATAGGGCTTCACCAGAAGGGGCGGCAAGCCGGAAAATTTGAGTTCGAGCGGATTCAGCAACCGATGGGTCGCAATGCTTGATTGGATAAGGCCTAAAAATTGTTGTCGAGCCTCGCGAGTTGACCCCACGGTTTGAAAAAGACTCGGGTCCGACGGGCCAAGTTGCGCGCGGATCTGTCGTAATTGCTTGAGTTCTTGTTCAAGCCAAGCATCCAAAAAGGCGGGGCTGCGCTGAAGTGGCGCGGCATTGGCGGTGAGGTTGTTTGCGCGATCGACTGACCAGCGCACCGCTTTAAGGGTTTGTTGTTGTGCTTGCGTGATGTCTGTGAGGGCAACCGTTTGTTCTAGTTCGGTGAGGAGCCCTTGATAATGCGTGGCGTCAACCGGCGCCGGGTGGGCCTTTGTGAAGCGCTGCACAATCTCGTTGAACAGCGCTTGCTCCAGCCGAGTTCGAACGACCCCTTGGTTGCCGCTGGTCGGACTGATGGTCCTCGTCTCGGTGGGCTGCAAGGCGCCGCAGCCGGCAAGGCAGATCGCGATCATCAGGCCCCCGACGACGATTTTAATGCGGTTCATGCTGGCTCAGGTCTGGGTGGCACGAGGGTGAGTAAGGTTTGCCGAGTTTGCGCATGCGCCAGAATTTGTGCCTGCATAGTCTCGATCAGCACGGGGCTTTGGCAGAAACTTAAATTGATTTGAATATTCAATAAGGCCGACGCAAACGTCGTCTCGAGTAGTAGCGCCGCCATTTGGGTATCAGAGGCCAGATTAGCGTTGGTGTTTGGGTAAACTGCGATGAACTGTCTGGCGACTAAGGCGGTGAGTTCAAAGATTCGCATGGGCGCGGTGGCGGCTGCGATATAAGCGGCATCAAGGTCTGCTTGATTGATGGCTTGCGCTTTAGCCTGTTTGAGCGTTCGTTTGAGCTGTTGATAACCCGCGGCATCATCCATGCCAAGCTGCAGGAAACGCGCGGTGTGCTGATCCAGCGCGTCGGCAAAGGCAGGACCAAAGGGGTGGTTGCGACTAAATCGGGCGACCATGGCAAATAAGGCCGTGGCATTGGCCCCAATGTGCGCGGCCACACTACCGCCGCCGGGCGTCGGTTGTTTGCTGGCGACGGCTTTCAGCCAGTCTTCGACGGTTTGATGCTGGGTCAAGGGTGAGATCCTTGATGGAAGTTTTGGTAAAGCCTGAGGGCATTGCGCATGCACATCGCAACGGTCATAGGGCCTATCCTCGGCACGAAAATGGGCGTGTGCTCGGTAATGGCCTCATTGAAATTGTTATAACTTGAAAAATTGACACAAACCGTCCCAGGCGTGATCTCTGCCGGCATGATCTGGGGAAAATTGGCGCTTGGTACGCCGGTGATGACAATATCGGAAGCACTTAAAGCCTTGGCGCGACTGATGTCGATTTCATGAACCTCGGCATTTTCAAATCGGAGTGGGCCGAATTCATCAAAAGAAATCACTCGCGCGCCATCATTCGACATCATGATCGCCAAAGGTCGTCCGATCACCTCGCTGCGATTAAAAATCGTCACCGTTTTCCCGACGAGCGGCTGCGTATTTGAGGGGCCGGCTTTGGCGTAGACGTCAAGTTCGAGCAATAACTTTACGACCGCTAGCGGCGTGCAGGGCAGAACGGCCTTTTTCAGAACATCACCGATTCGTGCGTAGCGTTCATTGGCGTAGAGTTTTTGGGTCCAGTACTGGCTGCCAGCCTCCACATCCTTGCTGAAATGAACCAGATTACGAAGATAAGCATCTTGTTGGTTGCCAAAAATCGGGAAGTAGATAAAGATGCCATGGATCGACGGGTCCAGGTTGGCGGCCTCGATGGCGGCTTCTAAATCCAAGCGTTTAACCCGTTTGAGTTCATAAGCCATACCGGTTTCGAGGAACCGTTGTTGGGTTGCGCGGGCGTAGGCCAAGGACGGCTCGTCCTTGCTTGCGATCAGGCCAAGTACTTTGGGCTGCCCGGATAAGGCCGAAACGGTTTCACGAGTAGCCTCGATATAATGCTTAGCAAGATCTTTTGGGTCCAGGGACTGCATAGTGACTCTGCGGGTTCGATTGAATCGGGTTAATCTGTTGGCCGGGTGATACTGCCGAGGTAGCCGCTGTGATGTCGACGGCCGTAGTCTTCCTTGGTAAAAGCTTTTAGCTCCATGAGGGTCAGCGCAACGGCATCGCTGATGGCCAGCATCACGGCAATTGAGGCACTTGGCGTGAGCTTGAGTGGACAAGGCTCTACTAAATCTGAGCCCATGTCTAAGATAACCTCGCAGAAGCGTCGCATCGGCGATTCTGGGTGGGATGTGACGCCAATAATTCGGGACACGCCCAGTTGTCGCGCGATCTGTAGCGTTTGGATGACCTCATTAGATTTGCCGCTGGTTGAAAACGCGACAATCGCATCATTGTCGGTGACCATGACCAAATCGCCGTGACCGGCTTCTGCTGGATGAATAAAAAAAGCTGGGGTTCCGGTTGAGGCGAGCGTCGCCGCAAACTTTCTGGCGATAAAACCCGCTTTACCGATCCCGGTTGCAATGACCCGCCCTGGCGTGTCCATGAGCAGTTGCACACCGGTCTCAAAAGCTTCAGTGACCGAAATGTCCCGGATCGCCGCAGCCTCTGCCTCCATGATGCGTTTCATATTTTGTCGGATATCCAAGGGCGTCGTCCTCTAGCTTCGGATTGATTATACCCGATTGTGATCGGTGCGCTGAATCAACGTCAGGATGCGCAGCTGTCAGGGTGAATGATAGCGCAAAAGCGCGGAGACTCGAGACAATGGGGTCGACTGATGATGGTTTCAGTCAGGGTCTTCAAAGACCTGTCCGGGCGTCGGAGGGGTTCGGCATGAAAGCGTGCCCAGTTTCAAGATTCCAGAAGAAAGGGCCGGTCATTGGTTGCTCGCGACTCAGCAGTGCCGCTGCATGGAATGTCTCCCTAAAGGTTTCTCGGATGACGTGCTTTTGGGTTTGCCAGGTTCAACCAGGAAGCGCAGCGCGGACTAGAACGGTTTTTGGGTAACCGGGCTTTTGCGTTTGATCCTGAGGCGTGATTGATTCGTTCGGCAGAGCGATTTCCCGCCGCCGCTTTCAATCGAGGCGCTCAGGATGCGACCGCAAAGTGGCAAGCAGCAATGTGTGATTCCGCCACGGTTTCAAGCACCGGTGCCTGATGTCGGCACTGATCAGCAGCCTTGGGGCAGCGGGTGTGAAAGGCGCATCCAGGCGGCGGCGATATCGGCGACGGCACATCCCCCGTGAGCAAGATACGCTGCGTGGTGTGGTGCGGGTCTGGAATTGGAATCGCTGAAATCAAAGACTGGGTGTAGGGATGAAAGGGCCGGTGATACATTTCATCGCTACTGGCTTGCTCCACAATCTTACCTAAATACATAATCGCGACCCGGTCCGAGATGTGCTTCACCACAGCGAGATCATGCGCGATAAAAAGATAGGCCAGATTGAATTCTTTCTGCAGCGCCATCAAGAGGTTTAAAATCTGACTTTGAATCGAGACATCCAGGGCCGAAACCGGCTCATCGCAGATAATGAGCTCGGGCTTGAGGGCAATCGCCCGAGCAATCCCGATGCGTTGTCGTTGTCCGCCTGAAAACTCAAAAGGATACCGAGAGGCAGAACGCCCCGGCAGGCCCACCGTGTCGAGCAGTTTTAAAACCGATTGCCGCCTCGATTGAGGGGTTCCGATGCCGTGAATGAGGAATGGTTCTTCTAAAATTTCGCCGACCGTGTGCCGGGCATTCAAGGACTCCATTGGATCCTGGAAAATCATCTGAATGTTCTGGCGATAGGGCAAGAGCTGACGATGATTGAGCGTTGCCAGGTCCCTGTCCTTGAACACGATTTGGCCCGCTGTCGGTTGATACAATCGACTGATGCAGCGTCCAAGGGTGGATTTACCGCAGCCGGATTCGCCCACGAGTCCCAACGTTTCTCCCGGGTTAATTGTTAAGTTAACGCCATCCACCGCAAAATTTCGGGCGTTGGTCCGGCTGAAGAATCCAGATTTCACCGGGAAATGCATTTTAAGGTTCCTGACCTCGAGCAAGGGCGCGCTCATAGTTGCCGCCACTTTAAACACCGCACGCTGTGGGCCTCGGTCACCGCGTCAACCGTTGGCGGGCTTTCGTCACATTCGGCTGCTCTGTGTTGGCACCGGTTGGCAAACCGGCAGCCGACGGGTAAATCATGCAGGCTCGGCACCATGCCCGGGATAATGTCCAGAGGTTGCTTGGGGATATCATCGAGCTTGGGAATCGATCGGAGTAAGCCTTGGGTATAAGGGTGTTTTGGCCGGTCAAAAATATCGAAAACCGATCCTTGTTCGACCACCTGACCGGCATACATCACGACCACCTGCTCGCACGTCTCAGCGATCACGCCCAAATCATGGGTAATCATGATCATGGCCATACCGAAATCTTTCTGTAGCGAGGAGATGAGATCCAAGATTTGCGCTTGGATGGTCACGTCCAAAGCCGTCGTGGGTTCATCGGCAATCAATAATTGCGGCTCACAAATTAACGCAATCGCAATCACCACGCGCTGCCGCATGCCGCCTGATAACTGATGCGGATACTCTGTCATCCTGAGTTCAGGCTCGGGGATGCCGACCCGCTGTAGCATCGCAACGGCAGTCCTGATTTGCTCAGTTGGCGATTGTTGGGTATGGATTGCCACCACTTCTGTGAGTTGCCGGCCAATGGTGTGTACTGGATTGAGCGCGGTCATCGGCTCTTGAAACACCATGGAAATCTCAGCGCCACGAATGCTTTGCAGTCGTGCGCCGTCTGCCGCGGCTAGATTCTCACCGTTATAGTCAATCCTGCCGGACCGGATTTGGCCGTTCGGCCTAGGCAAGAGCCCCATAATAGAGAGGGCCGTAACACTTTTCCCGCATCCGGACTCGCCAACAATACCCAGTGTGCCGCCGGGCGGTAGATCAAAGCTGACGCCATCGACCGCGCGCACGACGCCTTCATCGGTTTGGAACTCAGTGGTGAGTCCGGCGACGGATAATAGTGGGGCGATCACTAGGGTGTTTCCCGATACTGATCAAAGACTTTGATCTGGGGCGGAAAGGTCGTGCCCGAGTCCTTGGCTGCGAGGGTTTCTGCTTTGATGTCTTGATCAACCCAGTGCACAAAGTATTCCCGTGATCCAGACGCATGTTTGTAGCTGAAGTTCGAAGGATAACGAATCCATCGCCAGTGCCCGGTCCGGAAAAACCCGGAATAAAAGCCGGGCACGAAGGACGCAAATTCGTGGTGCAATTCGCTCATCTGGTGGGCAAGCGCAACCATCGCATCCCCATTCGATTCCGCTCGATATTGAATGATCGACTCATCCATCTGTTGGATTGCAAGGGTCTCTAAGTTATTGGTCTGCGGTTTGGGTTTGCGATCGGGGTTGACTGCACCATTGTCTAAAAAGGCTTTGTCATAGGCGTTATCTGAATGAAAGGTTTCCCAGAACCTTGGATAAAGTTCTAGGCTATAACCAAAGGCAGAAAAATGGATGTCGTGCTGTTTTTCTTGGACCTTTTTCCAGCCCGCGGTCGCGTCCAAGACCTCGACGCGAAATTCGAGACCGGCCTTTGCCGCTTCTTCTTTTAAGATGGTGAGCACATCTTTCAGGGATTCATAACCTGACGACACGGTGAAGGCCAAACGGGTGCCGTCGCCGCGCTCAAGGATGCCATCCGGCCCGCGTTGATTAAATCCGGCGGCCTGAAAATAGGCCATTGCGCGTTCGATATCGAAGTCTCTGGCTTTAATGTCAGGGTGGCTGTAAGGGCCGTAGCCATCGTTAGCTGTCTTTAAGCGGCTGTAGTCGCCTCTGAAAAATTGGTCGATGACCAATTGCCAGTGGGTCGCGTGCTGAATCCCGAGGCGGATGTTTTGGTCAGCAAGGAGCCCTTGATGCGTGTTGATCCATAAGCCGTAAGGCGGCCTAGGACGCTCGTTGAAGAACCATTTTTTCTCAATGTAGCCGGCTGCGACATCTGGATCGGTTTCGGGCAATTTTTCGTACCAAAACTCGGCAAGGTCTAGCCCGAATTGATCAATATCGCCGCGTTTAAATGCCTCAAAGACTTTCGCGTTGTCTCGAATCACCGTGAGGTTGACATGGTCGACATTAAAACGGTAGCGCCAGTGTTTCTTGTCGGCAGCCCACCAATTTTGATCCCGGGTTAGTCGAACAGAACGGCCCTTTTTTAGATCCTCGTCTTTCAGGATATAGGCCGCTGAGGTTGGCGCAAATCGCCACTGATAGCGCTCAAGAAAATCTTCGCCGACCTCTTTGTAAAAGTGTTGCGGCAGGGGCCTTAATTCCAAGACTTTGGAGTCGGTATCGGGTTTGAGTTCTGGGATCGAGATCGAAATCAGATGATCGCTGTATTTCGTAATGCCGGTGTACTGACTCTCATACCAGTTGTTGTACCAGGGCGCCGTGATGTAACGCGTTCTATAAAACCAAAAGGTAAAGCGATAGTCATCGGCGGTGATGGGCACGCCATCGGACCAGGTCGCCTTGGGGTCGAGTTCAACAAAGACCGATTTTGATCCGGTGTCGACGGCCCAGCGTAGGGCAAGGCCCGGAAAGTAATCGAGTGTTTCAGGATGTCGGTGGGCCATCGCCATGCTGGTATTGTCTAAAATCCAGGGCCTGAAACTGCCATTCGAGTCTGGCCCGACGGTCCGTAACGTTCGCGGGAAGTCCGCAAGCCGAACGTATTCCGTGCCACCTTTTTTTGCGTCTGCGCTGCCAACTTCAGGCAGATCGGCGCCGTCTTCCCAGACTAAATTTTCCGGCAGTTCCTCGATTGATCTTTCCCGAAAAAAATCGGCATGGGCGTCATAGAAAGCGAGGACCTCTGCTGTATTGTCGATAACGGGCAGGGCGTCTGATGCGTCCTTCTCGGATCCGCAACCCACCAGGAAAAGGGTGGTCAGGGTTAGTGCAAAACGGTTCATCGTCATAGTGGGTTACCGGTATAAAGTGAATTGTTTCGGGTCGAAAGACTCCCGAATGGCCTCGCCAATAAACGTGACGAGACTCAAAATCAGCACTAAGGTGCCGAAAGCGGAGGTCACGATCCATGGCGCCGTTCGAAGATTGGCGGTGCCTTGTTTGAGCAGTTCGCCAAGACTTGGGGTCGGGACGGGCAGCCCAAAGCCTAAGAAATCAAGCGCCGTTATGGCGGCAATCGCGGAAACAATGGTAAAGGGCATAAAGGTCACCAGGGTCGACAAGACATTTGGCAGGATGTGGGTAAAGATGATGCGGCGGGTCGACGCGCCGATAATCCGAGCGGCGGCGACGTAGTCCCGGGATTTCTCTTTGTAGGTTTCGGTCCGCATGTAATACGTCATACTGGTCCAGCTAAAGAGGACCATCACCAGCAGGAGTAGGCTGATGCGCGCTGGGATCGAGGCCTCGGCAGGGATGACAGAAAAAACGATGATCACCATGTAAAGGAATGGAATGTTCGACCAGATCTCGATAATCCTCTGAAAACCCAGATCAAATAGGCCGCCAAAATAGCCCATGGCGCAACCAATCACGATGCCAATGAAGTAGACGCTGGCCATAAACGCAAAAGCAAACAGCAACGCGGTCCGTGTGCCGTAAACCAGGCGGGCTAGGATGTCTCGACTGGTGGTATCGGTGCCTAAGTAGTGCTGGCGATCCGAATTTGGGGCTTCCGGTCGCATAATGGCATTGGTTGCGTCATTTTCATAAGGGTTGTACGGCACCATGGGCATTAGCACCCAGTTGCTGGATTGGGTTTGTTTAAAATGCGTCGCGAGATCGCGATAGTTGGTCTCGTAGGTGTAATCCAGTCCGAAATCGGTGCCGGGATGAAAATCCGAATAAGTCGGGAAGTAAAGGGTGTCCTCGTACTGAACCACCAGAGCGCGGCTGTTGACCAAAAGCTCGGCTGCTGCGAGCAATGCCAGTATCGAACTCAGAACGATGAAGCTGTAATACCCCAGTTTGATTTTCCTGAAGCGGTCCAGCTTTTTCTGGGTTTGGGGATTAACGTTGAACATGGTTATTGAAACCGAATTCTTGGGTCGACGAGTGCGACCAAGATGTCCGATAAAATATTCCCGATGAGCAGCAGTAGGCTACTCAGCAAGACCACGCCCATCACGACGGGGTAATCTCGATCGAGGATCGAGGTTAGGCCCAGAAGGCCGAAGCCATCGATATCGAAAATGGACTCAATCAGAAAGGAGCCGCTCACTAATAAGGTGATATTTTGCCCGAAGGTGGTTGCGATCGGGATGAGTGAGTTTCGAAGCGCGTGCTTCAACACGGCTTGTCGAAAGGGAACGCCTTTTGCTATGGCGGTGCGGACATAGTCCGCGGCCAGGTTGTCCATCAGATGGTTTTTTAACAGCAAAGTGACCAAGGCGAAGCTGCCGACCATATAACAAATGAGTGGCAGCGCTGAGTGCTCGAGCAGGTCTAAGATCTGTCCTGACAGGGATTTATCTTGAAAGGTGAAGCTCACAAATCCGCCCATGGGTAACCACTCGAGTCGAACCGAAAAGTAAAGCAGCAGCAAGGAGCCGAGCGCATAACCCGGAATGGCATAACCAATAAAAATAAGAATCGATGAGATGGTGTCGACCGCCGTGCGGTGGCGCACGGCCTTCAATACGCCCAGCGGTATGCACACAAGGTAGGTCAGGATGAGGGTAATTAAGCCGTAATAAATCGATACGGGAAATCGATCTTGAATGACATCCCAAACCGGTTCGTTGTAGCGGTAAGACGAGCCTAAATCGCCGGACAGGACTTTACCGGTCCAGATAAAATAACTTTCAATCACCGGTTTATCAAACCCGTAATACGCTTTAAGTTGCTCAAGCTGGGCTTCGGAGATCGCCATACCTTGACCCGCGCTTTGTGAGAAGCCGCTGGCAGAGGCATCCATCATCTGGGACTCCATAATAGCGCGCTCCAGCGGGCCGCCCGGCACCAGCCGAGTAATGGCAAAGACAATAATGGTCACGCCCAGCAGAGTTGGCGGGATCAGCAGGAGTCGCTTGAAGAAATAATCTCTCATTTAAAAATTATCTGATGTCTAAGATAGCGTCGGCCGCTATGTTGACCGGCGAGGACGGCTTCTGCAAGTCGATTGAGGGAATCTGCGTTCTACTGGTGGTCATTGAGTAGGCGGCGCATTAACAGTGTGGCAAGCAGTGCGCCCAGAAGTTGCATGACAATAAACATGCCGGCGTGATCGGGCTGGATGCCGCTAAAGGTATTGGTTAGGCTGCGGGCCACGGTCACAGCCGGATTGGCAAATGACGTGGATGCGGTAAACCAGTAGGCCGCAGTAATATAAAGCCCGACGGCGGTGGCGACGAAATCAGGTCTGAATCGTGCGGTTGCGATGATCGTCATGACGAGGCCAAAGGTCGCAAGCCCTTCAGAAAACCATTGTGGCGGCCCGGTCCTGGATCGCTCTGAGAACTGAATGAGATCGAGGTCAAACATAAAATGCGCGGCAAGCATCCCCAGTAACCCCGCGAGGATTTGGACGCTGATGTATCCGACCGCCTCGCGCAGGGTCAGCCTTTTAAGAATGACCATTGAAAGGGTTACAGCAGGATTAAAATGTGCACCCGAAATCGGGCCGAGCGCCGTGATCAACACCACCAAGATTGCGCCGGTTGCCAGGGTATTGCCTAAAAGGGCAAGGGCCGCATTTCCGCCCGCTAAGGATTCCGCCATGATGCCGGAGCCGACAACCGTTGCCAGCAGGAAAAAAGTTCCGATTGCCTCTGCGACTAACTGGTTGCGCACTGATGACTCCTTGGCCCTGTGATTGAATGCTTTGGTGCCCGTCGGGTCACCTGCCTAGGCGCATTAACGTGCCAAAGCCGCATTAACGTGCCAAAGCCGCACGCAATTATAAACAATTGAAGAACACCTCTGCGAGCTTTGGTGCCCGAGGTTGGGTTTGCGCAGGTTGCATCTGATTCATGACATAAGCAAAGGCCACCCCGGATTCTGGGTCTGCAAAGGCCGATGAACCGCCCGCACCGTTGTGCCCGAAGGCGTGTTGATTGGGCCCAAAGCCGGCGTTCGGATTGAGAATGAAGCCGCCTTGGCTACGCTCAATGACCTGATTTAAGATCAGATCTTGTTGATCCGACACCACCCGAACGCAGGCTTGCTGCCGCACATCCAGATTAATGAGGGTCTTATTCAACGCCCCTTGATAGAGTTTGGCCAGACCTTCTGCGGTGGCATGACCATTTGAGGCGGGAATCTCAGCCTGTCGCCAGGCACCGGAACAGGCATCTTTAAACGGGCGAATGACCGGGTTTTCCTGGGTTCTGATGGCGAGGGCTGTCCGCGGGATTGGGCGAGCATTTTGGACAAGCGGGGTCAAAGCAATGCCTTTGTTCAGGGCATGATTGGGGCCAATCAGATCAGCGCAGCGCGGGTGGGCTTTGGGATCCAGGCCGAGATGAAAATCGGCAAGCATGGGCGTGCAGAGATGGGCTTGAATGTAGTGGCCGAGGGTTTTACCGGTTATTTTTCGCAATAGCGCACCCGCTAAAAAGCCCCAGGTGACCGCGTGATACCCGGCTTTGCTGCCCGGTTCCCAGGCGGGTTTGGCGCCTGCCAAAAGTGCCACCATGGCCTCGAAGTCATAAAGATCCGCAATCGTGATCGCCCTGTCAAAGGCACATAAGCCTGCCTGATGGGACAAGACCTCGCCAATGGTGATAGCCCCTTTGCCTTGGGTTGCAAACTCAGGCCAATGTTTGGCGACCGAGTCTTGGTAATTAAATGCGCCAGTACCCGCAAGATGCGCGAGTGCTAACGCTGCGATGCCTTTGGTGGTTGAGTAAACGTTGACCAGGGTTTCGGGTGTCCAAGGACGGGTTTGGGCAAGGTCTGCAAAGCCGCCCCACAGATGAACGACTTTTCGATCGTGTAAATAAATGCAGAGGCTTGCGCCCACTTCTGCTTGCTGCCAAAGGGCGGCGAAGGCATCTCGCACCGGTGTGAACTGTGGGTCGGTGTAACCTGTGATCGGGGCAGTCAAATGAGGCCGTTTACCGTTATGATCTAAGTCAAGTTTAAGTCAATCCAAACCAAAAAGGAGGTTTTATGCCACGGCTCGCCCAAGTAGGAAGGGAAACCCCTGAGCAAGATATCCAGCAAGTTTTTGACGCGGTGTTTGGTGAGGGGGTCGACCCGATCACGCAGCCAGGAACTGCGACCGGCACACCCGGCAATTGGTGGACGGTGTTTGCTTTGGTACCAGAGTGTTTTCGGCATGCGGTTGCAGGCTTTCAATTTTATCGGGGCAAATCCCGAAAGATCAGTGCAAAGCTGCGGGAGCTGGGTCAGGCTCGGGCAGGTTATGCTCGCGGCAGTCTGTTCGTGTTTTCCCAGCATTGTAAGGCAATGCGCGCTGCGGGCTTTTCAGAGGCGCAAATTGCGGCCATTCCGGGCTGGGCATCGAGTGATTGTTTTTCGCCATTAGAGCGGGCGGTATTGGCCTACACCGATGACCTCGTACTGTCCGGTGGGCGTGTGTCGGATGCAACCTTTGCGGCCCTAAAAGCGGGGTTGAGTGATGAAGCCATTCTTGAACTGACCTATATCACCTGCACGTACGAGATGCATGCCACCATGTGCCGAGCCTTAAGGCTTGAATATGACGACGTCGATGAGCGCCTGATCGAAGTGCCGCTACCCGATGGGGCGACCCGGAATATCGACTTTATGCGGGCCGTGGATCGTGGAACAACCGACTAGGGAGTTCAATGGCTCGAAAATCGTGAGGATGGGCTTGCTTGATCTCGTGAACCACTTTTAAGCGCGCCAAAAAGGCGGCTGGTAAGGGGGCTAATGTCGCGTCATCAATTAACTGCGTGAGATAAGCTAACTGATCTGCTCCTAACCGATGAAAATGCCTTGGCTGCGCTTTCGTTGTCAGGTGCTGCGCAACGTGGGCCTCGCTGAGCGCGATCAATTGCTGTGTGCTGGGTAATTTCAACCGACCCGAAAAGTGCGCATTCAACCATTGGCTTTGAATGAGAAAGAGCGGGAAGGGGATCACTAAGTAGGGCAAGCCGATGAAGGCAAGCGTCGGGCGTTTGGCCAGCAAGATATGCTGATAGAGACCCTGAATCAGATTGTCATCGATGGTGAGCAACTCGGCGTCTAAGAACGGGAAGTGGTATTGATACCCAGTGCATTGCAGTAAATGATCAACGATGGGTAGACGCTCACCATCGGTGAGCTGAATGTGGTCACGGTGCAGACTGATCGGGTCCTTGTGGACCGAGACATTGTCGCGATCGGTAACCAGTTGATTCAGCCCCGGGTCATGGCCGCACCAATAAACCTGTTTTGCTGTTGTGCTAATTTCTCGGACAAGATCAATGCCGGACGCCTTACTGCCCCACACTAAAACCTGCGTGCCTCGGAACCGATCTGGATTGACGTAATCCTTTGCATGCAGGATTTTAGAGCCATACTGTTCAGAGCCTTCAAGGACCGGTCGATTGGGCTCGGTATAGTGTCCGCTGCACACCACCACGGCATCGAACGGATGTGTTTGCCCGCCACGGAGTTCGACCGCCCAGCGCTCGCGGTCGATGGGGTGAACGCGGGCCACCTCGGTGTTGAATTGGATTTTTGACGTGAGTTGATGATGTGCGGCATAGGCCTGAAGATAGGCCGCAACGGCAAAAGGTCCAGGATAATCGCCTTGTCCCGTGGGGATGAGCTGGCGATGAAACGGAAAATCAAAAAACTCCATGAGCCTCGCCGGTAGATTGGTTCGTAAGCTCGGATACAGGGCAGTTTGCTGAAGGTCTTCATCGGCGTTCCACAAGCCGCCTAAGACAGATCGTTGTTCAAAGACCGTAATAGTATGCGCGCGCTGTAAAACAGATGCTGCGGCGAGGCCCGCCGCGCCCGCGCCAATAATTGCGATTTTCATAGCGTTAATTGTTTGAATTAAAATTCACTGAAGCTTAGCAAGGAGATGCCAGCACTGACATGGCATAATGTAACCCTTCAATAAGGAACTGTTGTGGAAACCAGCCAGACAGCCACGCTCATAGCCGTCGAGTCTTTATCGACCTCAACCCGTCTGTTTCGATTTGAAGCCGGCACTGCGGCCCTGCCTTTTGTGCCGGGTCAGTTTTACCGGCTCACCTTCACCGATGCCGCTGGGGTGTTCGAGCGCAGCTACAGTTTTAGCCAATTCGATCCCGGGCTGCCACAAGGTCAATTCGAGTTGGTGATCTCGGCCGTCGCAGGTGGCCGGGCAACCGAATTGTTGTTCAATGCCCCGTTGGCCCTGACGATTCAACTCAAGGGCCCTTTTGGCCGTTTGGTTTTACCCGTGGCTGAAAAGCGCTGCTTAGCGTTGGTTGCCACGAGCGTTGGTGTGGCCCCTTTTTTGCCAATTTTGCGACGCCTTGAGGATGGCGAACACGAGCGGTTTAGTTCGGTGCATCTTTTATTTGGGGTGCGAGACCCAACGGAAGTGCTCTTTCAAGAACAGCTGTTGCGGCTTCGGGCCGATGCGGGATGGTTCGATTTGACCGTCTACTACTCTCGGGCCCAAGATCCAGCGATGCTGGATTGGCAGCGCCGCGGTTATGTTACAGCAGGACTCGCAAGACTTGATTTGAGCCCAAAGACGGATCACGTCTTAGTCTGTGGTAATCCACAGATGGTGGATGATGTTTATGCGGCGCTCCGCACTCAGAATTTTGGTCCTCGATCGGTGATTCGGGAAAAGTATGTTTTTGCGGTACAAGAAAAAGCCGTGCAAGCAACGTCGCGCTCCAGCGCTGACGAGGCGTTGCTCAAGCAAAAGATGAAGGCTTATGGCACAACGTCTGCCGCCGAGGTCAAGCCCATTAAGCCGGGTTGAAGCGCCAGTGCCAAGGTTCATAGAGGAACCCCAAAGGGTTGTCGCGGGGGTAGCTGAGTGAAAAACCGAATTGGTGTGCCGTGTTTGATAACCAAGCAAAACCATCACTGTGTTCAAAGTCCTCAGTCAATAACGGCGCGTCTGTTGTGACAATGTCGAGGGCATAGCCAGTGTGGTGTTCGCTGTACCCGGGCAACGCGACGACCTGAAGGATTTGGTTTGGGCGTTCGCCGCTTGCAAGTTTTCTCTCAATCAGCTGACGCTGATAGTCTATAGAACGAAAGGCAGACACCACTTCGAGATGAATTCCATCGATTCTGGCCGCGCGTTTCAGGTTAGTCCACTGCCAGACCGTATCCGTTGTCGCTTGCAAAACGCGACCATCTTGAGTCTTGCCAAGGACTGCTAGCGTGTGGGGCGCGGCTTCTGCTTGTTTCGGCGCTTGGTACTGGGCCAGATCCGCAGGGGTCAAGTTCAGCTGCTGTAACAACCTATCTTGGAATGAGGCATTACCCATGATGGCCCCTTTTAGAAATGGCTATTGAACAAAGGCTTCTAGGTGGATGTCGGTGTGCCCAAAGGTGGCATCGATCATCATCAGCCGTTTGAAATAATGAGCGATGGCCAGATCTTCCGTCATCCCCATGCCGCCATGGAGTTGAACGGCATTTTGACCGACAAATCGTGAGGTCTTGCCAATTAGAAATTTGAGCGCATGAATATGGCGCTGCGCATCCTCCGAGTGTTGATTCAGAAGCATAGTGGCTTTCATACACAGCGACTTCGCTAAATTATATTCTATAAACATCTCTGTCAGCCGGTGTTTAACCACTTGAAACTCTGACAAGGGGTGATCGAACTGTTCGCGTTGTTTGGTGTAATCGATGGTGCTTTGATACAAAGCTTCCATTGCGCCAACGGCCTCGGCTGAGATCGCAAGGATTCCGCGATTGATGACGGCGTTCAATGTTTGCGAGGCGGTGCCTTCAGCGCCTAAGCGAGCGGACGCCGGGATCAGGACGTTGTCGAGTGTGACTTCCGAGGCCCTGAGCCCGTCAACCGTTGGGTAATCTTTTCGAGACAAGCCTTCGGTATTGCTTGGGACTAAAAATAACGAGATGCCTTGTGGGTCGTCGTCTTGGCCGTCGGTTCGGGCTGAGACGATGATGAAATCTGCCGAAGCCGCGTTGAGGACCACCGATTTCGTGCCATTGAGTCGATATTGGTCCTCGGCTTGAACGGCGGTTGTTGAGACCTGATTGAAATTGGTTGGGGCATCAGACTCGACATACGCGAGGCAGCCGGTTAAGTCTCCAGTGCCGAGCGCAGGCAAATGTTGGTGCTTTTGTGCGTCGCTACCAGCAAGTTCTAAAGCGCCAGCAAAGAGCACCAGACTGGATAACGTGGGTTCCAGAACAAGGGCTTTGCCGAATTCTTCGAACATAATCATGGTATCGACCAGATCGCCGCCAAGTCCGCCGTAGGATTCGGGGATGGACATCCCCAGCCAGCCTAACTGCGCGAAGGTTTGCCAATGCTGCGCGCTGTAGCCCAGGTCTGAGGCAACCAACGCCTTGCGATTTGATAAATCGTATTCGGTCGCGATGAAACGCTGGATACTTTCAGCGAGCATATCTTGTTCAATGGTGTAGGCAAGATCCATAACTAATCCTTAACTCAATCCCAATACATTTTTTGCAATGACGTCTTTTTGAACTTCGCTGGCGCCGCCGTAAATCGTGGTGGCACGCCCGCCAAGATAGGATTGGGTCGCGCCATGGGCAAAATCGGGTCCGAAGGCCTCAGCGCCCCAGGGCGCTGCAAAGACCCCAGCAGCTTCAAGGTTCAACTCGGTGATGCGCTGCTGAATTTCGGTGCCTTTAAGCTTCAAGATTGAGGACTCGGGTCCGGGGTCGCCGCCAGCAGCAACCCGGGCGAGGGTTCGTAATTCGGTAAACTCAAGGGCAAGCAGTTCGGCCTCTAAAACGCCGACTTTATTTTTAAAACTGGGGAGGTCCAGGAGCGTGCCGGTGCCGACGCGGACCTTTTGCGCATTGCGTTTGGCCTTTTCGAGACCCATGACCGAATTTTGAATCCCGGCCAAACCCGAGCGTTCGTGAGCCAACAAGCCCTTGGCATAGGTCCAGCCCTTGCCTTCTTCACCGACCCGGTTTTCGACCGGCACTTTGACATCGGTAAAATACACTTCGTTCACCGAGTGACTGCCCCCTAACGTGATGATGGGCCGTACCTCAACCCCTGGGTCATCCATGGGGATCAGTAAGAAGGTAATGCCCTCTTGCTTTGCCCCGTCGCTGCTGGTTCGAGTTAGGCAAAAAATCCAATGCGCGATTTGGGCGAGGGTCGTCCAAGTTTTCTGGCCGTTAACCAGGTAATAACCACCGTCTGCGCTGAGTTCTGCTTTGGTTTTTAGATTCGCAAGGTCGGACCCTGCGCCGGGTTCTGAGTAGCCCTGACACCAGTTGACGCTCCCATCGCGGATGCTTGGCAAGAACCGATCTTGCTGGGCCTTGCTACCATAGTTCATGAGAATGGGGGCGAGCATTCCCACGCCGAAAGGCAGTTGCGGCGGTGTTGGTTGCTTGCCCATTTCTAAGTCGAAAATATAGCGTTGGGTTGGCGTAAAATCAGGACCGCCAAAGTCCTTGTGCCACTTCGGAACATCCCAACCGCCCTGATCTGCCAGGGCCTTGAACCAGTCACCGCGTTGTGTCCACATCGCCATGCCTTGCGGCACGTGTTGATCAATGAAGACGCTGACCTTTTTTTGGAAGGCTAGGTCTTCTGGGCTAAATGAAATATCGATGAGGCGCTCCTTTTGATCATGGTGGCGACGTGTTCTGTCATGCTAATGAGTCATTGTGAAGGATCATTTATCACCCAACAAGGTCGTCGGCTGATCTTTTTAACGTGCTCGCAAAAAAACCGACCGTCGGCTGCGGATTTGAATTCACCAATGCGCAACCGAAAGATGGATTTTTGACCGGGCTCGACGTAGTGGCTCACGGTAAACGGCAAATCAAGGGTCAAGTTAGGCAATTCATCTTGAATCAGGGTCCAGAGATCAATGGCGGCATCCTTGGTTTTCATGGCGCCGAGTTGAACCCGCACCACCGGTAGTTGGTGGTTTTTTAAAGCCGGGGCGTCGGTTGTTTTAAAGGTATTGGGTAATTGGAAGTTCCAAACCCGGCTGGCGGTCTCAGCGGCGGTCTCAGCGGCGGTCACAGTGCGTTCTTCGGGCGCTTGCTGGGTCAATTGATCGATCGCTTTTTCGTAACCTTGCTCGGCGGCTTGGTCAAAGAAGACCTGAGCGCGTCGTTCGTCGATTGCGACGCCTTCACCCAAGCTGAGCATTCTGCCAACTTGGTATTGTGCTGGCGGATGACCCGCCTCTGCGGCCGCCAGATACCATTTGAAGGCTTCTGATAAATCGACGGGCACGCCCTCCCCAAATCGGGACATCATGCCCAATATGGCCATCGATCGGGCATCGCCTGCCACGGCTCGTTGTAAAAAAGCAGCCCGGGCAGGAACAAAGTCCTGGGCTCGGTAGGCATCTGCCGCCGTATCAAAGTCTGGTACCGCGGCGCTTTGGACCCAGTTCACAGGGATGAATGCCAAGAGCAACGCAGCCTGAAGAAATGCACGCAGCAGCATCGCGTTAGAGGTACTGGTGCTGCAGCGATTCAAGGACTCTGAAAAATTCATCCCGAGTTTCATGGATAATTTCGGCAACGGGCTTAACGCTTTCGATTCGGCCCGCGACCTGACCGGATAGTGGGATTGCGGCTTCCATGTCACCGCCAAAATAGAGGGCCTGGGCATTGCCGAATTCCGCCATGATGTTCTCCTCCGCATTCGCCTCAAGACGAACGGTCCGCTCGGTTCGCAGGGCTCGAAGGGCTGGGGAATGAAATTTATTGAGAAAAACGGTGCCGGTTTCCGGCGCGTCGACAATGGCCTGTTTCCAGTTTTCGTGAACTGGGGACTCGAGCGCAGAAACCATACGGGTCCCCATTTGGATGCCTTCCGCGCCCAAGGCAAACGCGGCGGCCATGGTGCCGCCATCGATCATGCCGCCTGCTGCAATGATGGGCACGTCTACTTTGGACCGCACGAGGGGTAGCAGCACCATTGATGCGACCTCGGTTGGGCTTTTAAAGCCGCCCCCTTCGCCGCCTTCAACGATCAAGCCATCAACCCCGGCTGCCACCGCTTTGAGTGCGGCGCTGAGGGTTGGCACAACGTGAAAGACCGTCAGCCCTGCATTCTTGAGTTGATCGGTGTATCGCGTTGGACTGCCAGCTGAGGTTGTCACAAACCTCACCCCTTGATCGATCACAAATTGTGCAATGTCAGGATCTTTCACAAAAGCCTGAGCAATATTGACCCCGAAAGGTTTTTGGGTCAGTAGCTTCATTTTTTTAATTTCTGCTTTAACCGCGTCAAGTTCTCCTGAGCTGGTTTCGATGATGCCGAGACCGCCCGCATTCGAGACCGCTGAGGCGAGGGCTGAGCGCGCAATCCAGCCCATGGGCGCTTGTACGATTGGGTATTCAACCCCCAGCATTTGGGTCACGCGGTTAGCAAATTTCATAAGTTCTCCAAAGCCGGTTGTTCATAGATTTCATACGTGTAGTTGTGATTGCTTTCAAAATGCTCGCGATGGGTGAGCTTGAATGCGGGGGTCGGAAAGTCTGGAAAAAATACATTGCCCTCCACCTCAAGGTCAATGGTTGTGAGGTGTACTTGGCGCGCATTGGCCAGGGTTGCGGCATAGAGTTCACCGCCGCCGATGACGAAAATTGGCCGCTCGGTTTGCATCGCGTCTTGCAAGGCATCCTCAATGCTGTGAAATATTCGACAACCTGATTGCTCGTAGTGCGCCTGGCGGGTCACGATGAGGGTTAGCCGACCCGGCAATGGGCGACCAATGGATTCATAGGTCCGGCGGCCCATAATGAGACACCCGTTCATTGTGATTTTCTTAAAGAGGGCTTGCTCGCCTTGAACCGTCCAGGGGATGTCGGCATCGCGACCAATGACTTGGTTGCGACTTCGGGCAGCGACCAGGGCGTAACGAGGCGTCACATTCTTTCCACAGTATCGATGCCCAGAAGGTCTAACCCGGTTTTGAGGGTGCGCGCCGTGATTTCACACAGCCTTAATCGGCTCATCTGATGGGTTTGCGCATCGGTTAGAATCGGGCAGTGCTCGTAGAAGCTCATAAATAGGCCGGCGAGTTCGTAAAGATAATTGCATAAAATGTTGGCTTGATAATCTTCTAGATAGGCCAAGATCGCCTCATTGAACTGCAATGTTTTTAACCCCAGCGCGATTTCCTGAGGCTGTGTCAGTAGAACCTGCGTTGCAGGATCCAGGGCTTCAATTCCGGAACGTCGAAAGAGGCTTCGGATCCGGGTGTAGGCGTATTGCAGATAAGGTGCTGTATTGCCCTCAAAAGAGAGCATGGTTGCCCAATCAAACATGTAGTCGGTGGTTCTGTTTTTTTGAAGCTCTGCATATTTAATGGCGCCGATACCAATGACTTTTGCGATGGCCTCGTGTTCGTCAGGCGACAGGTCCTGGCTTCTTTGTTGTAGTAGGGTGCGCGCTCGATCGATGGCTTCGCTTAGAACGTCGATTAATTTAACATCGGCGCCATCGCGGGTTTTAAAGGGGGTACCGTCGACTTTAAGAACGAGACCAAAGGCCAGGTGTTTCGTCACGAAGGCCTCAGGAATAAACTCAGCGGCACGTGCAACCGCAATCACCTGCCGAAGATGCAGCTGTTGAGAGGCGCCGACGACGTATAGCACTTCGTCTGCTGCGAGTTGTTGATGCCGATATCGAAGGGCCGCTAAATCGGTCGCAAGATACGGAAAGCCACCGTCGGATTTCTGCACCATGGCCGGAAGCGGTCGATCATTTTTGCCTTTAAATTCCTCAAGGAAAACGCAGAGCGCACCTTCGGATTTCTCCAGCAAGCCTTTTTTGGTTAAGTCCGAGACCAATGGTAGGAGGTCGTCGTTATAACGGCTCTCGGGCATGGCATGTTGCTGGGTTAGCGTGATATTGAGCTTGTCGTAAACCTTCTGGCCATGGTCCATAGAGGTCTGAATGAAGACTTCCCAAAGCTTTTTCAGCGCTGGATCCCCGGCTTGCAACCTGACCACGTAACCCCGTGCCTTCTCTGCGAAAACGGCATCTTCTTTAAATTTCTTGCTGGCGCGTTGGTAAAATTTCTCAAGATCGGCCAGTTCTGCGCCTTGGGCCGTATCGTTATTTGACGATTCATCAAGATAGGCCAGTAGACTGCCAAACTGGGCCCCCCAGTCTCCGACATGGTTTGCGCGAATAGCGGTTTGCCCGGTGTGCTCTAAAACTCGAACAACAGTATCGCCAATCACGGTGGACCGAAGATGCCCGATGTGCATCTCCTTGGCGAGGTTCGGGGAACTGTAATCGACCACGACCCGCCTTGGGACGCTCTCGGCTGTTGGCTCCGTCTCATCGATACTCGATACGAGTCGCGACAGAAAGGCGGGGGTGAGGGTGATGTTGATAAACCCAGGGCCCGCAATTTCAAACGTGTAGTCTTCTTGGGCAGGCAGGTGCGCGACGATCTGTTCTGCCAGCGCCCTGGGATTGGTTTTCATCCGTTTTGCGGTACTCATCACCCCATTGGCCTGATAGTGGCCAAATTCTGGCCGCTGGGATTGCCGAATCACTGGGTTCGGCTGGTCAATGCCGGCAGCCAACATTGCCTGGTGAAACGTTTCGCTGAGAGCCTTTCTAATATCCATGGTGCGCCTGAAATGAGGGTCGGCGCATTATAGCATCAGTGCTAGAAAATCGTCTGGATGGTCTCAGTCTTCACCGAGATGCCGGCTGCGAGCGGGCGCCCGGGTCAGGCTTTGTCGGCCCGATGATTCAAGGGATTGTTGAATGGCGGTTTTGAGCTGCGCGAGGGAAAACGGTTTGGTTAAGGTCATCCAGGGCTTGTCGGCAAGAAACGCTGGGTGGGGTTGGGTCTCAATGAACGCAGATAGGATCAAAACGACCTGGCGCGGGTTGGTTTGGTAAAGGCGCTGCAGAAACGCGTGCCCGGCCAGTACCGGTAATACGAGTTCCGAGATGATCAAATCAAGATAGACAGATTTCTTAAGGTAAAGATCGAGTCCGGCCGCGCCATCGGCGGCTGTGAACACCTTGAAATTGAGCGCCGTGAGCGTCAGCGTCAAAAATTCTCGGATCTGCGCGTCTGGTTCCACCACCAGCGCGGTGCGTTGTTTCACCGGCAGACTTGAGCTGATCTTTGATAGTCGTGCCTTAAAATCAATTTTTTCAGCCTTGGGCAACCACAATCGAACTCGGGTGCCGCCCCCTGGACCCGGACCAAGGTGCAAATCCCCGCCGTGCTCGGTGATCATACTGTGAATGCTGCTCAAACCGATCCCATGCCCGCCGCGATGGCCCTTGGTCGTAAAGCCTGACTTGAACAGATGCGCTTGCAGTTCGTTCGGGATGCCGACGCCGTTATCGGTCACCTCAATTAAATGTCCGACTTTAACCGTGGCAGTTGCAGGATCCGTCCATCGGTTATCTGGCAGGATGCGCAGGGTGAGTTGACCATCCGTCGGCATGGCATCGCGCGCGTTGATAACTAAATTGAGCAGAACATTTTTCAATTTCGGACCGCTGAGCAAGACGTCCAGCGGTGAGCGATGGGTGTCCAAATCAAGGGTAAAGGTCATTTCAGGGCCAAGCACAATCTCAATGGCTGGCGTTAGTTCCTGGATTAACGTTATGAGCTCGGTTTGCTGGTCAGCCGCCTGGCTGGGCGCGTCCGTTCGCAGAAGCATTTTGGTCAGCGTCCCCGCATCGTTGACCGCGGTTTCTAAATGCTGCACAACGGCCGGCAGCGGTCGCGGCGCGGTTTTGATGATTTGTTCTGATGCGAGCTGAATTAAGGTTAATAAATTACCGAGATCATGGGCGACGCCCCGAGTCATCTCGCCAATCATTGCGGGCGTGCGAAGGGCTTCGAGTTGATGGTGCGCCTGGTCAATGGACTGCTGACCTTCCTGAACGGCACTGCGATCGTCGAAGATGTAGATTTTTTTGGCGCTGACCTCATAACCAATGCCCACCGCGGAGATCTGGACCGGCGTTTTGGCGCCACTAATCGATAAAAACCAGGCCGGAACTCGGGTGAGTCGACCTGCGCCGCGTGGATCCTGATAAAACGCTCGCAGTTGATTCTCGCTGAGCGTTACCGGGACGAACTCGGCAAGGCGGGCCCCCAAACAATTGTGCTCGCGGGCGCCCGTCAGCTGTAGAAATGCGTCATTGTGCCACTCAATAATCCCACCCAGGTTGGTCAGGCAGGCGGCTTCATTGGAGAGGGCCTGCAGGGCCTCGCTCAGCGCCTCGGGTGGTGTTCGCGCGAGCGTTTGAGGGTTGGCTGTGACCGGTATTAAAGCTGCCTTAACGCGAGTTTGATTTGCGCGCTGAAGTAAGAGCTTCATTTTAGGCCCTTGTTTTGGCGCCAAGGTGGTCAAGTTGATGAAGGCCTGGGTTTGGATTCCTGCACGCACTTTTTGCAGCTGGGTTTCGCAATCGGCCTTACTGGCGTCCGTCAGGTGCGCCGTGAACTGGTCAAAATCAGTGATGCCGTGCTTTGCACCGATGCGTTCACTCGCGGCGCCTTGCCGATGATGCAGTTGATTATCGGCCTCGATGTCGAATTGATCGGCGTTGATCGTATTGAGCAGACGCGCCAAGTTGGTCTGGATTTGGTCAAGCGCTGCCTGGAGTGCGCGTCGTGCGCCGTCCCCTTCTCTCACTTTCTTGCGGAGGCTAGATTCCACCCGGCGCTGGCGCTGTAAGGTGATGCGGAGTGATGGAAAGGGTTGTGTCTTCAGGCGCGTGAGCCATCGACTTAAGGTGCTCCTTGGGGTGGCCTTTGTGCTGCAGCGCAGCACAAAGCCGCGTGCCATGGGCTGGCTTTCAATCCGGAAGGGGGTTAACGCAACCGCCTGGGCGAAGCCATTAATTTCCGCCATCAGTAACGCCGACAGCGCTGTATTGGGCGCAAGGTCTGAATCTGCGTCGACTTCAATCGTGAGCGCGCCTTGAGCCCGATGTCGGGTGGTCACCTTGACCGGCATGTCTTGGAATAAGTGGCCCGCGTCGCCGATGAGGTCGATCAGTAGGTCAAATGGGGCGGACATTGAACGGCCCAAGGCAATCCAATGATCGTTCATGGGTTGCTGCCAATAGTGCGCCGCGGCCTCGTTGAACTCGGTTTTAGGGAGGATTTGCAGGCTGTTGACGACAACGTGCAGAAAGTCTGGCCAAGGTAAGGTCGCGAGGGGATCGGCGAGCGCCGCTTGATCGGCAAGGCCTCGAGTCAGTAAGGTTGGCGCAATCCGTTTTGCTTGGCAATACTCAAGTAAGTAGCGAAGACGATGAACGGGCGGTCCAGCGATGTAAAGGTCGGTCATGAGGGTCTATTTTATTATTATTATTATTATTATTTTTTTTGTATCACCCCAAAATAATACCGAAAATTCACGGCGCTGCAACCACGGCGTCTTGGCATATTGCGCGACAGCGTTTGAGCACCTCGGGAAAGGTGGCCGTGACCGCTGCCGAGGCGCTGGGTTTTAGGGCGTAGTGTCCGCGTTTGACCCGTTCAAACCAGTCATAGTGGTTGTCCCTTAAGATTTGGCCAGCCCGAGCTGCGCATCCCAAGGCAACCAGTTGCTTTGGCGAGGCGATCGTCAGGTTTTCTAAAAACGCAAAGATCAGCAAGGCGTCTTCTCGATAAACCGTGAGGATTTTGATTGATGCTGCCCCGCCTAAATTATCCGTTTGGCCGCGTCCAGAAAATTCTTTTGTGAGTGCCAGAGCCTTTCGGCGTGACCGGCGATGCGGGACGACGCTCGGTGGTAGCGCCTGCTCCACTCGATGGCCAATGCTTGAGGTGTGGATCAAGAGTAATCCAACGCCCAATTTCCCTAACAGTTTTTGGAAGGCTTTTAAGGCCTTTCGTTGTTTTGTTGGCGCCGGCAGGCCGATGTAGACCTCGTCGGTGATCTGCAATCGATCGGCTGCCTGATAGAGTAATTTTAAAGAGGGTTTGAGTTTGAGTTCCACCACCACCAGGTCATCGCCCCTTTGGGCGACTAAATCACAATGATTGACCTCCCCCCGAACCTCGAACCCCTGATTCTCAAACCAGGTTTTTAAGGGTAGATAAAGGTCGGTTTCAAGCATGATGGATTTGGTCGAGCAAGGCGGCTTTCAACGCATCAATGCCCCCATTGCTCATGATCACAACATGGGCAGAGCTGTCTTCAAGGCCAAGTTGCTGAGCAACGGCGGCGGCAAGGGCCAAGGGATCCTCGAACACCTTGTGCCCAGATGGGGTCACAGCCTGATCGAGATCAAAGGCCAAGTTCGTGGGTTTTAACCAAAACACCTGATCGGCTGTCTTGCAGGCCTCGACCAACTGAGCTTCATGGATGCCGAGTCGCATGGTGTGCGAGCGGGGTTCGAGGACTGCGTAAATCGGCGCCGGCCCGACCGTTTCTCTGAGTCCCGCTAAAGTGCTGCCGATGGCCGTTGGGTGGTGGGCAAAATCGTCATAGAGGACCGCCTTGGGCGACGTCTTCACGATTTCCATCCGCCGTTTGACGCCGGAGAAGTCGGCAAGATAATCGATACTCTGTTTCGGGGGGACGCCGACATGCCGAGCGGCGGCGATAGCTGCCAGTGCATTCGACAGGTTGTGAGCGCCGCTCAGTTGCCAATGCAGTTCGCCAATGGGCGCGCGGTTTAAAACAACCAGGCGCGACGTTTGATCAATCGTTAGATGATCTGAAGGGCGTGGGCCATCGGCGTTGGTGACGGCAAAGGTTAACTGCTCGGACCAGATGCCTCGTCCCAGCAGGGTTTTGATATTGTCATCTTGGCCATTGGTAATGATGAGACCACTGGCGGGTACCCGTCTGATTAATTGGTGGAATTGGTCTTCGATGGCCTTCAGGTTGGCAAAGATATCGGCGTGATCGAATTCAAGATTATTGATCACCAGCGTTCTTGGATGGTAGTGCAAAAATTTTGATTGGCGGTCAAAGAAGGAGGTGTCGTACTCATCCGCCTCAATCACGAAGAAGGGACTCTCGGTGAGGCGAGCAGACCGCTCGAAATTAGTTGGAATACCGCCAATCAGATAGCCTGGGTTGAGCCCCGCACATTCGAGTATCCAGGTGATCATGCTGGCGGTTGTGGTTTTGCCATGGGTACCAGACGCCGCGATCACCCATTTTTCTTTGAGAATAAAACGCCCTAAGAATTCAGCGCCAGAGCAGAATGCCGTGCCCTTTGAAAGGAGCGCTTCAACCGCCGGGTTGCCTCGGCCTAGGCCTGCATTGCCCAGAACAACTAGATCGGCTGTGCCTGGAACGCTGTCGGGCCCATAAGGCGACTGCAAGGCGATGCCTTCTAGGCGCAGTTGGTCGCTCATTGGCGGATAAACCCCATCGTCACTGCCGGTAATCGTGTGACCTTGGGCTTTTGCTAAGAGGGCAATGCTGCCCATTAACGTGCCACAGATTCCGAGGATATGAATGTGCATGGTTACGAGCCTGGAAATAAAGAATAGCTGGATAGAACGCCCAGCAATTCAATCATGAAGGCAATGAGCGCCCCTTGCAGGATGCTAATTTGAGCCGATTTGGCTAAAACATACCCGCAGACGGTAAGCCACCAACCCAGCCAAACCCAAGTCAAACTATCGGCCAAGGTCCGCAGAATGCCGGGCTCGACCGATAGCAGCGTGAGATTAACCGGTAGCAGGATGCAGGTCAGCAGGGCGCTAGCCCCCAACAGGTTACCAATGACGCTGGGCAGTCGATTGGCAACGCCTTTAAACCACATCAGCATGAAAATTAAACCAACCTCGATGGCCAGTCCAACCATGATCATCGCGAAAGTCGTCAGCAGGCCGCGGCTAGGATAGCTCAGCATCCCAGCAAACGTGATGATCCCAAGATAGATCAAGGTCACGATCAGCAGGACTGAATGCTGGTTCGGTAGCTCCGATGGGTGCCTTTTGAGAAGGCAAAGTTGCCAGAAATAATTGAAGATTGCCTGCAAGATGGCTCAGTCCGTGATCAAACGCTGAAGGGTTCAGTGTGCCAGTAATTTAAAAAAATTGACAATGACCCCGTGCTCAAACTCGCTTCTAAGTCCGTCGATAGCCGGTGTCGATCGCCCAAACGGCTTTCAGTTTTAGGGCGACGATGAGGGTTGCGAGGGCTAGGATACAGCCGCTTGTCACAAGCCCCGATTGAACGCCGTAATGTTCTGCGATGTAGCCAATGGGTAGGATGCCGATCGGCATTAAGCCGTGTGACATGAGATCAATACTCATGATTCTGCCGCGCATCTGCTGATCCACTTGAAGTTGAACCAGGCTTCGATTCATCGACATGTTGATGGCGGAAACGAAACCCATGCAGCAAATGATCACAAAGGCGGTGCTGAAGGTGCTTGAGGCGCCAAAGCAGGCAACCGACACCCCCCAGAGCACATTTGTGAGAATGAGCCAGTAGCCTTTGTGTCGGAGGCCGCTGAGTTTAGCCAGTAGCAGAGAGCCAACAATCGCGCCAAGGCCCATGCCCGTCATGAGTAGGCCTAAGGTATCCGGGCCGGCGAGTAAGACGTCCGTGTTAAAGGCAGGCAGGAGGGTGTTGATACTGAGTCCAAATAGGAACGGTAATATGGACAATAGAATCAAGCCGCCGACGATGGGTGAACCCACGACATACCGTAAACCCTCAAGGGTGTCTTGAAAGGGGCTTTTGCGAACAACGTCTGTCGGGTTCCCGGCATGTTGAATGAGTAAAACGGAAGCCCCTGAAAAAAAGTACAACACCGAGATCACGACATACACCCACCCAACTCCTTCAGCGGACGTGGTATCGCCATCAGCGAGTTGGGCAATCATGAACCCGGCTAGCGCCGGGCCCAAGATTCGTGAGAGATTCCAGGCGGCGGTATTAAACGCCATTGCATTGAAGATGCGTTGCTCGCCCACGATCTCAGGGATCAAGGCCGTACGCGCGGGAATAGAAAGTGCCATGATGGTGCCGTTGAGAAAACCGATCGCAATAAAATGCCAAAAGGTTACCTCGCCCGAGAAGATAATGACCGTCAAGTAAAGGGTCGCAACCCCATTGGCGATGGGGGACCAGCCAATCAGCGGTTTTTTTCGGACTCGATCCGCGAGCACGCCGCCCACCAGCGCAAAGATGACCTGGGGTAACATAAAGGCCAAAGTGACCCAGGTTAATTGCATGGCAGACGACGTCATCTCGTAAACCAGCCAGCCCTGGGCAACCTGTTGCATGTTCATCGCAAAGGCTGACCCCAGCATACCAAGCCAGAGATACAGGTAATCGCGCACGCCAAGGGCCGCAAAGAGACGTTTGTCAGGCTCGGATACCAGGGGTGCGGTTGAGTCGTTCAAGGGTCGTTGATCTGCTCAATCATTGCTTTTGGGTGCGGGGCGTCTTTGCAGGCCTGGACCCGAGACGGATGGGTGTTAGCTCGAGTCTTGGTCAGGCAAAGTTAGACGCAGGTTAAGCGTTAAAAATCGCGCTGTCTAATCGGGTAGTCCAAGGACCCGTTTGGCAATGATGTTCATTTGGACCTCATTGGTCCCACCGTAAATGGTGACCGCTCGAGAATTGAGCCAGCCTCGGGTTGTTTCGAGTTCCCGGGCTTCAAAACCGTCGCCTTCCCAACCCAGTCCCTGAGCGCCCATGAGGTCTGATTTTAAGGCGGCACCATCGCGCGCGAGGGTTGATCCAACCAGTTTGAAGATCGACGTCGTCGCGCCGGGTGTTTGACCACTCTGATTTTCCTGAACCACCCGCGAGGTGGTGAGCTGAAAAGCGCGCTCGGTCATGCTGTGTTTGAGTATTTTTTCTCGGTATTCAGTATCACCAATTTTGCCATCGCTTTCGCCGACATAGCGTTTTGCGATGTCCACAAGAGGGTTGGTTTTCACAGCTTTTTTCTTGTTCGCCGCCCCAGATAGGCCACCAATGCCGGACCGTTCAAATTGTAAGAGTCGTTTGCCAATGGTCCAGCCCTTATTCAGTTCGCCAACGAGATCAGCGCGATGCGCAATGGCATTATCCAAAAAGGTTTCACAAAAGGGCGAGGAGCCAGAGATCAACCCGATCGGTTTGACGGTAACGCCAGCTTGACGCATGTCTAAGAGCACAAAGCTGATGCCGTCGTGCTTGGCGGCGGATGGATCCGTTCGAACCAGCGCAAACATCCAGTCTGCATATTGAGCGCCTGAGGTCCAAACCTTTTGGCCGTTGATGATGAATTGGTCGCCCTCGATGACCGCGCGCGTTTGTAATGCCGCAAGATCTGAGCCCGCACCGGGTTCGCTGTAGCCCTGGCACCAGCGGATGCTGCCATCGGTGATGCTGGGGAGGTGTCTGAGCTTTTGGGCGTCGGTACCAAACTCTAAAAGGGTGGGGCCGATCATGGTGAGCCCCATGCCGCTAGAGGCGGCTGTGGCCTTGATGCGTCCCATTTCCTGCGACAGAACCATGGCGGCTTCTCGGCTAAGACCGCCGCCGCCATAGGCCTTCGGCCACATCGGAGCAATCCAGCCTTTTTCAGCCATGCGTTGCCGCCAGACATCAGCGGCCTCGGTGCTGTAGATTAAATGCGCATCTTCCCAGTGAAACGACAGATTCCGCATGGCTTGCGGGCAATGCGCGTCGAGCCAATCCCTGGTTTCTTCTCGGAAAGCGGTTAGATCGGTCATGTTAGGGTTCCTGCGTCGAGGTTAGGGATTGCTCGGGAGGATTCTCCCCGCCAGCGTCAAATTGTCCAGCGAATCTGGCCATAATAGACCAGTGCTATAATCTAGTATTCGTTTGAGCGTCTTAAACGTTCAGCGCGCGCGAATAAGGGCTTGTCATCGTATGACATCACAGGCAAGCCGCCGATGAACTGAAGCAATATTGAATCTTTTTAGTCTGGGTGGACAGTAGGGTGCTGGGTCAGCACGGTAATGGGGTCGTAGGAGAAAAAAATGTCGGTGCTAAAAGGGCTCAATAGTCTGCAGATCTGGTTGCTGTTGGTGTGTGTTGCTGTCATTTTGATGGTGGGGGTTGGCGGCGCGACTCGGCTGACCCACAGTGGTCTGTCGATGGTGGATTGGAAGCCCATTACAGGCATCATCCCACCGCTGAGTGCGCAGGCCTGGGACGCCGCGTTCGATCAGTACAAGCAATACCCGGAATATCAAAAATTGAACAAAGGGATGAGCCTTGATGCCTTTAAGTCGATATTTTATTGGGAGTATGGGCATCGGGTTTTAGGGCGCGCCATCGGTTTTATCTTTGTGGTGCCGTTTTTATATTTCTGGTTTGTCGGTCGGATTGACCGGGCTCAAAGGCCTCGGTTTTTGATCGCGCTGGCATTGGGCGGCTCCCAAGGGCTGCTCGGTTGGTTCATGGTAAAGAGCGGTCTGGTGGATCGCCCGAGTGTCAGCCACTTTCGGTTGGCAGCACATCTGTGTCTGGCGCTTTTTATCCTTGCCTACGTTTTTGATTTAGTGCTGTCTATGACCGCGCGGCCAACGGACGCGGTGCCCAATGGCTTGCGTCGTCTGGTTCAGGTCTTTACTCTGCTCTTGGTCGCGCAGTTGATTTACGGCGGTTTCACTGCAGGCTTAAAGGCGGGCCTTGGGTTTAATACGTATCCTAAGATGGGCGAGGCCTGGATTGCAGAGGCGGCGCTGACGCTCACCCCGTTCTGGCTCAATTGGTTTGAAAATGGCGCCATGATCCAGTTTATCCATCGCTGGCTTGGGCTTGCGGTCCTGGTCGCCGCAGCCGTGACCCTGGGCGCAGTGCTCAGTCAAGCCACGTCGGCGCGTCTGCGCCGCGCCGCGGCCTGGTGTGTTGCGTTGGTTTTTATTCAGTTCCTACTGGGCATTACGACATTGATTACGGTGGTGCCGCTATCCTGGGCGCTAACGCATCAGGTCTTTGCCTGTTTCGTCGTTTTAGGACTGACCTACTTGAACTTTCTTGTCCGACCTCAATTATCCAGTTAAGGAAATCGGGTTAAGAACGTCGGGTTAAGAAGAAGGGGTTAAGAACGTCGGGTTAAGAAGAAGGGGTTAAGAACGTCGGGTTAAGAAGAAGGGGTTAAGAGCATGGGGTTAAGAGCATGGGTTTAAGAAGAAAGGGTTAAGAATATGGCGTTAAGAACGAGGAGTTGAGATTATGGATTTAAGAGTCTGATGCGCGTTTGCCTTGCTCAAATTAATACTACGCCGGGCGATTTTGCGGGCAACTTTGATCGGATTCGGTCTGGCGTCCAGGCGGCGCAACACCAAGGCTGCGATGCGGTCGTGTTCCCGGAACTTGCGATTCCGGGTTACCTGAGTCAGGACTTGATGTATCACGCGCAGTACGTCCGGGAGAATCAGCGGGTCTTGGCTGACGTGGTCTTGCTCTCGGCGCAATCTGAATTTCAAGATCTGTGCATTGTCGTTGGGTATATTGAAGCCAATGAAGGCCCAGGCAAGCCTTTTTATAATTCTGCTGCGGTGATTCAGGCCGGCCGGCTGACCTTTAATCATCGTAAGAATTTGCTCCCCTTTTATGATGTCTTCGATGAGCAACGGTACTTTGAGGCAGGAACGGCGTTAACGATGTTTCCCTTAAAGGGGCAGACCGTCGGGATCGCGATTTGTGAAGACCTTTGGAATGACAAGGGCGAAGCCGGTTATGTGTCGCGTAATAATCCGTTAGCACGGTATCGCGCAGCAGGGGTTGATGTCTTGTTGTCGCTCAATAGTTCGCCGTTTGTTCACGGCAAGCTGCTTCAAAGACGCGCAGCCATTGCCGAAAACTTAGGGGATATGACCCTTGTCTATGTCAATCAATGGGGTGGGCAAGATGAGTTGGTGTTTGATGGCCAAAGTTTTGTAGTCCAAGGCCAATCGATTCTCTATCAGTCCCAGGAAGTCACGATTGATGAGTTTGCTGTGGTGGATTGCACAACCGAATTGCCGGCGCCAAAATCGGCAGCATCGGGCCCGCCATCTCAAGTTGATTTGTACGACTTGCTGGTTCTGAGCGTTCGCGATTACGTGCAAAAGTCCGGCTTTGAGCAGTTGGTCTTAGCCAGTAGTGGCGGTATTGATAGCGCTTTGGTTGCGCAGATCGCCTGTGACGCGGTTGGCCCCAAGCGGGTTCATGCGGTGCGGATGCCGTCGGTTTGGAGTTCCGCCGGCGCAGGACAAGATGCCATCGCCTTGCACGAGGCATTGGGCTGCTGGGATTATGAAGTGCCCATTGCGCATCTTGAGTTGGTGTCCAGTCTCAATCAGCAGTTTAGCGGACATGCTGATCCAGAAAATTTGGTGACCCAAGTGCTTGCTGAGCATCGCTATAGCGCCGTTGCGGATCAGAATATCCAAGCCAGACTCCGTGACCTGTATGTGATGCATTTTTCCAACGGCTTTGGTGCGATGCCACTCTCAACGGGCAATAAAACAGAATCGGCCTGCGGTTATTACACCCATTTCGATATGAATTTTAGTTTTGCGCCCCTAAAAGATCTTTATAAATGGCAAGTGTTTGAATTGGCGAAGTCTGGTGGACGGATTCCGACCGAAATTATCGTGAAACCCCCCAGCGCAGAGCTTGCGCCCGGTCAAACCGATGAGGCGAGTTTGCTTCCTTATGCTATTTTGGATCCCTTGGTTCAGGCTTACATTGAAGATTATGTGAATGAGTTCGAGGGTTTTAAGGCCTGGGTGGGCGTGGTCAAAGGCGATGGCCGTCAGGTTTCTTTAGACCTGAATCAATTGCGCGCCTGGCTGAATGAATCCGGGTCAGCGAGTCGATATCAGGCGCTGATTAAATTGATTGCCGGTATGGAGTTCAAGCGCCGCCAAACGTGTCCAGGCCCTAAGGTTTCCAAGGTTGCCTTTGGTATGGGGCGCCGGATACCGATCGTTAAAAAGTTTAGCTAGCCTTGCGTATTGCCGCCGGTCCCCAGTTGGGGGCCCGGCGGCGTGCTCGGTTTGCAGAGCCATCCCTTTGCGTTGTTTTGAGCGGGTTACCAAACCGCTTTTAAATCCCTGTGATGCTGCTGTCGCTGCACCAAGTGTTTAAAACCGGTTTTTAAAAGCAGCCCTAGGTCAATGTTCAACCGCAATGCGACGGGGCAGGTGATCCGTGTTGCGCGGAATCGCAATGGTCACCAAGCCAAATTTAATCGAGGCCCGGATCCCATCAGGGTCGGCATCCTCTGCAAGATCGAAGACTTTTTCAAAGTGGGCATGGCTGAGGCCTTGATGAAGCCATTGGCTTGACGCGTCAGGGGCATCCGCTTTGAGCTGGCCCGAGACTGTCAATCGACGTCGTTCTAGGGTTACTTCTAGCGCCTTCGGCGGAACCCCAGGCATCGCCAGTTTGATTTCAATGTGGCTTGGGGTTTGCCTTAGATCATAACTCGGCGATCGCTTGCTGGCAGAGCCAGTGTGCGGCCTCCGGGATAGATCCTCACCGAGCGAAGGGTGCGCGCCAAAGTCGAGCCACTGGGCAAGGTTTGGGTTGAACTGGCTCGCTCTAATTGTTCTGAGTTGATAAGACATTGTGTTTCTCCTGTTAGTGACTGCAAATGCTGCTGAAGGTTAGATAAGATGCCCGCTACTGAATTCAAGGGTAGGACTTAAAAAAAACGATAATTTAAGCGGCAGTCTTTTTAGTATAATCACCAGAAATCTTGGTTTAGGAGGGCAATGTGTCCAAGGCGAATATCTTTTATGCACAATCAGGGGGCGTTACCTCGGTTATCAATGCGTCTGCCTGTGGGGTCATTGAAGCGGCGCGTCAATCCCGGGCTGTGGGCCGTGTACTGGTGGGCCGAAATGGTATTTTGGGCGCGCTGAACGAGGAGTTGATTGATACCTCTCTGGAATCTAAGCGAGATATTGCGATGCTTCGGCACACGCCAAGCGGGGCTTTTGGCTCGTGTCGCTACAAGCTGAAATCGGTTGAAGCCAATCGATTGGAGTATGAGCGCATTTTAGAAGTCTTCAGAGCCCACAATATTGGCTACTTTTTTTACAATGGTGGTGGTGATTCACAAGACACCGCCAATAAAGTCGCCCGTTTTAGCCGCGACGTCGGCTATCCAGTGCAATGTATTGGCATCCCAAAAACCGTCGATAATGACTTGCCCTACACAGACACCTGCCCAGGGTTTGGTTCGGTTGCGAAGTACGTAGCGGTTGCAACCGAAGAAGCGGGTTTGGATGTGGCGTCAATGGCGGCATCCTCAACCAAAGTGTTTGTTTTAGAGGTGATGGGTCGGCATGCGGGCTGGATCGCCGCTGCCGCCGCCCTTGCGGCTAAATCAAAGGGTGATCCACCTCACCTGATCATTCTGCCCGAGGTCGCGTTTGATCCCTCGCGTTTTCTAAAGAAGGTTGCGCAGACGGTTACGCGGCGGGGGTATTGTGTGATTGTCGCGTCCGAAGGCGCGCAATTCGAAGGCGGGCAATTTTTAGCCGAATCCGGCGGGGTGGATGCTTTCGGGCACGCCCAGTTAGGCGGCGTTGCCCCCACTTTAGTGGATATGATAAAGACGAAGCTGGGTTATAAGTGCCATTGGGCGGTTTCAGATTATTTGCAGCGTGCGGCGCGCCATATTGCGTCAGGCGTTGATGTGGCCCAAGCCTACGCCGTTGGTGAGGCGGCTGTTAAACTGGCCCTTGAGGGTGCCAGTGGTGTCATGGTGACCATCGAGCGTCAGGCAGGCATCCGTTACCGTTGGCGAGTTGGCACGGTTGCCTTGTCAAAAGTTGCGAATGTTGAACGAAAAATGCCAAAGGCGTTCATTACCCGAGACGGCTATGGCATCACGGCGGCGGGGCTCAACTATTTGAGACCGTTGATCCAGGGCGAAGACTACCCGCCCTATCAGAACGGGTTACCCCAGTACGTGCGGTTGAAGAATCAACTGGTGCCGAAAAAATTGCCGAAGTTTAAGCCATCCTAGCGTCTTCTTTGAACGGGGGGACTTCACCAATGGGCAATGGGATGGCCAGCGCGTTGAGGATCATGGCAACGGTTGTGTAGTAACCACACAGGCTAATCAATTCGATAAGACCGGGTCTGCCAAAATCAGCCGCTGCCCTTTGGTAGAGCTCAGTGCTGAGGCGCTGATGCCCTTGAAGCGCTTGCGCGACCTCGGAGGCCATTTGATCCAGTGGATCTGTGAGTCTTGGCGGTAACCCCTGTTTGATTGCCATAATGATTGCGTCATCGAGGCCCGCCTTGCGCGCCATGGGTTCGTGCGCCCACCATTCAAACTGGGCCTGGCAATGCGCCGCCGTGATTAAAATGACCAGTTCGATTTGACGTCGATTGAGGCTGCTCTGAAATCGATGGAAGTAACCCAAGTTCGATAAGATCCCGCCTAAAACGGGGGATTCAAGAAAGGGGTCAAAGGGGCCGCCAAGACTTTGCGTTGAATCAAGTTTTCGAAAGGTGGCGATCTGATCACGAAGCTGCTTCTGTTCTGCCGTTAACTGCTCATACTTTAAGGGCGTGTAGTGGTTGGCCATTTTGCGAATCCTTTTTAAGTCTGCGGTAGAGCATTTGATCAACTTTTAGGCAAAAAAAAGCGAGCCAAAGCCCGCTTTTTTTAAACTTAGTTTACCCTTATAACAAGGGGGCAATCACCAAGCTAACAATCGCCATCACGTTGATCACAATGTTCATGGCGGGCCCAGAGGTATCCTTAAAGGGGTCGCCAACGGTGTCGCCAACCACCGCTGCAGCATGGACGTCCGAGCCTTTTCCGCCAAGGTTGCCTTTCTCAATATACTTCTTGGCGTTATCCCAAGCACCGCCAGCGTTGGCCATCATGAGCGCCATCAAGACGCAACCGAGGAGTGCCCCAGCCAGCATGCCGCCAAGGGCCTCAGCGCCAAGCGCGAAGCCAACAACCGGTGGTGCTGCAACGGCAATAATACCCGGCAGAATCATTTTCTTGAGCGCTGCATTGGTTGCAATTTGAATACACTTTTCATGATCGGCTTCTGCTTCGCCTTCCATTAAGCCTTTGATTTCTCGGAACTGGCGACGAATTTCTTCAATCATTTCCATTGCGGCATCGCCAACGGCTGTCATGGTGATGGAGGCAATCAAAAATGGCAGGGTGCCACCGATGAAAATGCCGACCAATACGATCGGGTTGGATAATAGCAATGAAAATTCTGGCTGATGGACTTTCATGGTTTCAACAAAAGCCGCGATAATCGCAAGCGCGGCTAAAGCTGCTGCGCCGATCGCAAAGCCTTTCCCAATGGCCGCGGTGGTGTTACCCACTTCGTCTAACCCATCTGTAATTTTTCGCACGTCGTCACCCAGGCCGCCCATCTCAGCAATGCCGCCGGCGTTATCGGCAACCGGGCCATAAGCGTCGAGGGCCATGGTCATGCCAACGGTTGCGAGCATCCCAACCGCGGCGATACCCACGCCGTATAAGCCTGCAACGTCAGTTGAAACATAAATGATGGCTGCAATGGACAGAACGGGAATCACAACGGATTCCATGCCGACGGCCAAACCGGTAATCATCACCGTTGCGGTGCCGGTTTTACCGGCCTCAGCGATGCGAACCACCGGCCCTTGCGCCGTATAGTATTCCGTCACGAGACCAATGATCATGCCGCCGACGGTGCCGGCAATCATGGCATACCAAACATTGATACTGATGCCAAGGGCTTCAGTCATGAAGTAGGTGCCGGCGATTAAGATCAAAGCAGATGCTTGGTGACCCATTCGAAGTGCCTTCTCGGGCGCCGCGTTAGATCGTGCACGAACAATCAAAATACCGATGATCGAGCAGATCAATCCAAAAGAGCTCAATGCCAGTGGGAAAGACATGAGCGCCGCTTGCGCGTCGCTCATTGAGAGCCCTTGGGTCAGAATTTGCGCTTCTGGACTGCTCATGACCAAGGTCGAGGCAATGGCAATGGTTGCAATCATTGAGCCGCAGTAGGACTCAAAAATATCCGAGCCCATACCCGCAACATCGCCAACGTTGTCACCAACATTATCGGCAATCACACCGGGGTTTCTGGGGTCGTCTTCTGGGATACCGGCTTCAAGTTTCCCGACCAAATCAGCGCCAACGTCCGCGCTCTTCGTGAAGATCCCGCCACCAACGCGGCTAAACAAGGCAACCACTGAGCCACCCATGCCAAAACCGTGGATGGCGTGAGCGGTTTCAGGGTCGCCGCCAAAGAGCCAGTAAAGGGAGCCGAGGCCTAATAAGCCGAGGGACGCAACACACAAACCCATGATTGAGCCACCATAAAAGGCAACGGTCAAAGCGCCAGCTTGGCCTTGGGATTGCGCGGCGGCGGTGGTTCGAACGTTTGCTTTGGTTGCGGCAAACATCCCGAGGTAACCTGCAAGTGCCGACGAGGTGGCGCCCGCGGTGAAGGATAGTGCCGTATTGCCTCCGAGGAAATACCAAAGCGCCAAGCCAACCGGTGCGGCGAATAAGAACAACAACCGATACTCGGTGTGCATAAAGGTCATGGCACCTTTGTGTATGGCATCGGCAATCTTTCTAATTTTTTCTCCACCTTCATCTTGTCTCGTCATAATGACGTAGATAATGAAGGCGACAACGAGCCCTAGAGCGCCAAAGATTGGCGGCAATTGATGGTCAAAAGTCATAAGCGATCTCAACAGGTTGTGATAGGTTGCCTGTCCCCAAAAGTCAGGCGCGCTAATGGTACAAAATTGTGGCCCATGAGGGAACCGCTGTGTTCATTAACCGAAAAGCGATTTGAGCGCGATCAAGGATGATATTGAACGGCTCAGAATTTGAGCAGCAACCTTGGCTGGACCCGCAGCGCCATCTGCTGGAACTGGCTGAAAGTCCGCGATCTCTGCGAGTCTAGGGTTGAGTGCCGGCCAGGACTGATCTTTAAGGCAAGGCAGAATCTGTTCTACCCCTGCTCCAGCAACTGCCTAAGGTCGTTCATGGCCGCGTTCGCGCGCGAGATATGGGACGCCATCACCAGCGAGTGATTGGCCAAAAGGCCGAGGCCACTGCCGTTGAGGATCATGGGACTCCAGAGTGGGTCTTGGGTGGGTTCTAGTTCTCGAATAATTTGTCGAAGACTCACCCGGGCATTCTTTTTCTCGAGCACAAGGCCAAAATCCTGCTCGACTGCCCGCAGAATGACGAGAATCGCCCAGGTCGATCCGCGTGCCTCGTAAAAGATGTCATCGAGTTCAAGCCAGGGCGTCTTGAGCTCTTGTTCGTCGGCCGTCGTGGTGGATTGCTGAGCGGCGCTGTCGCCTGCCAGGCCCGTATTGAGCTGACGTTTGCCGACGCTGGCACTTAAGCGTTGGGACAGGCTGCCCAGTCGCGTTTCAACCTCTCCGAGCCAAAGACTGAGGTTGTCTGCTCGGGCATAAAATTGCGCTTGCTGCTCGCCCGGGTCACCTAGGCGCAGCAAGTAGCGGTCTAACGCCACGAGCCCTTTTTGGTACTCGCCTTCTGTCTCAGGTAAGAACCAGGAATTGTTATCGAAATAAAATTGATTTTCCGCAATAACGAGATCCGGGTCTTCCCGGGACTGGGACTGACTCCGGCTGAGCGTGTTGCGAAGCGCTCGGGCTAAATCCCGAACCTGCACCAAGACCCCAAACTCCCAATTGGGAACATTGTCTAACAAGACGCCGGGCGGAAATAGATCATTTGATAAATAACCACCAGGCTTGTTCAGTAAAATGCTTCCGAGCCGTTGTAATGCCTTGACGGTTGCGGTGCCTGTGGGCGCGGTTTGATTTAAATTGGTGGCGTCTGAAAGCTTGATTTCAGGCTCCTGGCTCCAATAAAAGCCAAGGCCTAGACAGGTTATGCCGATCAGTACGCCACTGACGACAGTGAGTTTCAGTCCCGCGATGAAGCTGGTTTTGGCCGCGCCAGTTTCCAGTTGCTCAAGGCTTTCGTCGAGGGTCTTTCTAAAGGGGTTTTTCATGGTGTTCGACAAAACCGTATGGTGGAGGTTAGGGGTCAATTGTACTGGGGTTGTCCTTGAAATGCATTTCGATCCGGCTGGGGTTGTCGATTTTTAGGGTGCCGCGTAGTCGTTCTGGGGTGTTGGCATTGAGTTGCTGGTAAAGCCACCGGCCTTCTGCATCCCCGCGACTATAAATGGAGACTTTGGCTTTGAGTGATTCAATTTTCTGAGCGACTTCGTGGAAGTAGGCGCTCACTTGTGCTTGTTCCTTCGGTGATTGTGACGGCGCGTTCCGAGCTGATATGACCCAGGATGGCAAGATTTCGATGAAGCTACCTTCCTCTCGCTTTCGGCGTAGTCGGTCAGCCATTGCGGCAATCTCGGATGACTTGGGATTTACCCTTGCCGCGCGCTCAAGAAAGCTGTTGGCCTCGGCATAGTTTGCGGCTTCGATTGCTCGAAGTGCCCATTCCAAGTATTGGTCAATGATGGCCACGAGACCGGCTTTCGCGGCTTGATGGTTTCGATCCTCGATCAGAATTAAATTGAAGTACGTCAGTGCGCTGGTGGCTTTGGGCTCTGTTAAGTGTCGCCGTTTCAGCGCATGATCGGCAAGGTCGAGTAACCCTTGATAAGGATCCTGATGGTCAGCGAAGGTTTGCTGGCCTTGAGGGGCGGGGTGTTGGTCAAGGTCTGGATCGGATGCGGGTGGATCGCCTAAAGGCCGATTCAGGCTGTTGCACCCCACTAAGCTGAGGACCAAGCAGCTGAGCCAAGCTGTTTTGACAAAGCCCAAAAAAGCGCTGGCACGGTCTGGGATTTGAAGTTTGTAAAACGTTAGAATCATCGCTCTAGTCTACGATGGGATTGAGAAAAAGAAAGGGATGGGCATGAACCGATATTCTTCAATCAAAATTGGGCTGTTGATCTGGATTTCCATTCAAACGCCGGTGCCTGCTGTCGCTGCCGCCTTTGATTTTTTTCAATCGACGGACACCCAGAATGAATTGGCAAGTCAAATTTTGCCGGTTGATACGGCCTTTGAATTCCTCGGGTTTGTTCAAGGTGAGCGCTTGCAGTTGCTCTGGCGGGTTGAGCCAGGACATTACTTGTACCAGAGTCGATTGAAGGTTGCAGGGCTGGGCGGGGAGTCCGTTGCGGTCAAGTTGCCTCAGGCCGAGCCCTATAATGATGAGTATTTCGGAGAGGTGTTGATCTATCGGCAAGATTTAGCGCTCGATATTCCGATCGGCCCGGATCCGTCAAAAGCCGAGGCGGGTTCAAAGCAGTTTCTCATCGAATATCAAGGTTGCGCGGAAGCGGGTTATTGTTATCCCCCGCAAAAACGATGGGTTGACCTAGATTAAAAAATGTAGGACGCAGTACGTGATCGATGCACAGCCCTTGTTTGGGCTCACTTTGAGGTGTTTCACGCGGCCAGATTCCAGATCTTCCGCTTAAAACCCGGTGGGTCACCGTGCGCTCAGTGACCCGTTGAGGCTCGGCCTGGATCTGCTTGGCCTGCCATCGAAAACGGCTCTGTTATACCGGATCCGCCCAAGCGGGCAGGAAGAATGATCGCGATTGCGCGGGGTCAACCGCGCGCCAGCCATGTTAATTCTCGTCAGTTCAATTTAAGATTCAATCCAAGCGCCTGGAGCGAGCAGTAGATGAAACAGCAGATTTTGGTTATGAATGGCCCCAACTTGAATTTGTTGGGTACCCGCGAGCCCGATGTTTATGGCTCTGAGAGTTTGGCCGATATTGAAAACACATTGGTCTCTCAGTGTGATCCGGGCCGGGTCGAGCTAAGCTTCTTTCAATCGAATGCCGAGCATGCGCTGATTGATTGTCTGCATGATGCCAAAGATTCAATTGATTGGGTGATCATTAACCCGGGCGCGCTGACCCATACCAGTATTGCACTTCGAGATGCCTTTCTAGCCGTAAATGTACCGTTCATCGAGGTACACTTGTCGAATGTTTTTAGCCGAGAAACGTTTCGTCATCATTCCTATTTGTCGGACATTGCCCAGGGCGTGATCACGGGATTGGGTTCAAAGGGTTATGGCTTTGCGTTGTCTTATGTGATCGCGCAGGGATCTTGACGAACGAGACGCGTCAGGGTGCGGGTTACCGATCCAAAAAGGGTTATGGGTAAAAGGCGATTGTTGCGGCCGCGGTGCCTTTCTGAGGGAAATGCACCGTCGGATTTATGTTGTGAGCGACGGCAGATTCGCGCAAAGAACGATGGCATAAGCGCGATGTACGATGGCATGTACGCTGGTGATGGGGTTTGGGCTGAGGATCAGGCCGGCCGATGATATTAAAGAATTCGAATCTTGGCTGGGTCATCCGGCCTGCTTCCGGGAGTGTGTGTGTACTGGCATAAAATCACCATTTCGGCCGCTGAGTCGGATGCCGATCAGATCGAAGAACGGTTCTGGGAATCCGGTGCTTTGTCTGTGACCTTAACGGATCCTTTGGACTGCCCAATCTATGAACCCGGACCGGGTGAAACGCCGCTTTGGGCGGCGGTTGATATCTGTGGCCTTTATGAGCAAGACCAAGACATCACCGCCATTGTGGCCGAGTTTGAATCAGAAGGCCTCAATATCAGTCAAGTTGAAACCATGGCAGAACGGGTTTGGGAGCGCGAATGGTTGAATCAGTTTGAGCCAATGCCGTTTGGACAACGATTGTGGATCGTCCCCACCGAATTTGAGGTTCCGAACGCCGCCGAGGTTGCCCTGCGCTTGGATCCAGGCCTTGCGTTTGGTACGGGTACCCATGCGACCACTGCTTTAATTCTTGAATGGCTCGATCGACAAGCATGGCGGCATCAAGCGGTCTTGGATTATGGTGCTGGGTCCGGTGTCTTGGGGATCGCCGCCTTGCTGCTTGGGGCTCAGTCCTGTCGCGCGGTGGATACCGATCCCCAGGCGATCACGGCCACCAATGAAAACGCGGCCCTGAACGGGGTCGCGCAGCACGTAGTTGCCTCGCTACCAGAAGCCTTTGAACCCGCGAAGTTTGACGTAGTTTTAGCCAATATCTTAGCGGCGCCATTGGTCACCCTTGCACAAAATTTAATGGATTGCTTGGCCAAGGATGGCATGCTGGTTTTGTCGGGAATTATGAGTAACCAGCAAGTGATGGTTGAGCAGGCTTATGAGGGACGGGTTCGGTTTGTGGACCAGTTTGAGCGCGACGGCTGGGTCTGTTTGGTGGCGAAATTATGTTAGTGGCCCAATGCCCAAGCTGCGGAACGGCCTTTAAAGTCTCATTGAGTGAGCTTGGGGTCGCAAGTGGCCAGCTGCAATGTGGGCAATGCCAGGCACTGTTTCATGCAGAGGATCCGATCAGGACCGCCGGTGAGGTCAACCTTTCGGTCCCGCAGGGTGGTGACGCACAAGCCTTTGGTGACGAAGGGTCCAGCGAATCTGGGTTTTCACGGACAAGCGATGAGGACTTGACAGCACTTGATCTAGACCTTGATGCCATTGCACAGGACCAGGTCACCTTCAGCCAAACCTCAAGGGCGTCTTCAGGCGCCTCAAACCCAGCGAGCGAGCAGACTGAAGTGCCGGAGGCTTTAGCGGTTGAGGGCCTTCAGGACGCGCAAGCCGGTTCAGATCCGGAGCAGGCCGTCGAGTCGGAAAGGGTGACCTTGGATGTTTTAACGTTGATGACATCTAAGGTGAAGACCTGGCTGTTGCCGATTCTTTTGTCGGGGTTTCTGGTTTTACAGTTGATTTGGGTCGGGGCTGAGCGCGCCCTCAGCCAGCCCAGTCTTTACGGGCTGATGGCGGGGGGCTGCCAGATCTTTGGCTGTCATTTACCGCCCTTTCTGGATGTGACCCGTTTGGCATTAGATGGTGTCAAGATGACGGCCTGGTCAAAGGGACGAGCGCAGGTGTCCGCCACCCTGGTTAATAAGGCCAGCCGAGCCCAGGGGCTCCCGGTTCTTAAATTCGTTCTTCAAGACAATGCCGGTCGGGATTTGGGACAAAAATTGCTGGTACCGGGTGTTGATTATCAACTTCGGGAACCCGGCCTAGTTCGACTTGAGCCTGGGCAACCCCAATCAGTGGTTTTTGAGGTCGTCGAGCAAAAATCCTATGCCAACGCGGCGTCTTATCGGCTTGAGTTGGTGAACCCACTTTAATCTGTTGTTATGATGTCGGGCTTTTGCCGGAGAAGTGCACCATGCTCGAAATCGGAGGCATTCAACACGCCAGTCGGGTGATTGTCGCGCCCATGGCCGGTGTGACCGATCGCCCCTTTCGGGACTTGTGTCGAGAATTCGGGGCTTTTTGGTTGGTTGGCGAGATGCTGACCAGCGATCAACGGTTATGGAAAAGTCGAAAGTCCCAATCGCGCCAAGTCAGTCTTGATGAGGCTGGACCCAGATGGATCCAGATTGCAGGGTCTGACCCGGCGGTCATGGCGTCCGCCGCCAGAGCGAATGAAGCATCCGGGGCTGATATTTTGGATATCAATATGGGCTGTCCGGCCAAGAAAGTGTGCAATAAAGCGGCTGGGTCGGCGCTGCTGCGCGATGAGGCGTTGGTTGCGGCTATTTTAGAGGCTGTTTGCTCGGCGGTTACCATTCCGGTCACTTTGAAGATTCGATTAGGGTGGTCCCCACAGGAGCAAAATGCCGAAACCATTGCACAAATCGCGCAGGCTGCCGGTATTCGGGCTTTGACGGTGCACGGCAGAACTCGGGCTTGTCGATTTCAGGGTGATGTGGACTACGATGCGATTGCCCGGGTCAAAGCCAAGGTTACCATTCCGGTTATTGGCAATGGTGACATTACCAATGCGCAGCAGGCATCTTTGGTCCTGCGCAATACGGGTGTGGATGCCGTGATGTTGGGTCGCGCAGTTCAAGGCAGGCCTTGGCTGCCCGCCGATATTGATCGGTTTTTGACGACAGGATTACCGCCGCTAGAAAGATCCTTTGAGTCCAAGTGCCGCGCGCTCGAGCGGCATGTAACGGCGCTGCATCACTACTACGGCCCTGAACAAGGGTTTCGGATCGCGCGTAAACATGTGGGGTGGTTTCTGCTAGCCAATACCCATGACGGCGAACCGTATCGCAAAGCGTTTAATTTAATTCAAAGCGATGATCAACAATTAGCCTTTCTGGGCCAGCTCTGGCATCGGGACGCGGCCGGTGAAGCGGCATGAGGCAAGACGCTTTGGACGGCAATCAAGGTCCTTTAGGCCGGGTGAGCATTAAGGCTGCGGTCGACGACACCATCGTAGACTATTTGCGACTGCTTGAGGGTCAGCCAATCGAAGATTTGTATGCGATGGTCTTGGCTCAGGTCGAGCCGCCCTTGCTTCGACAAGTGATGGCGCATGTTGGCAATAACCAATCGAAAGCGGCAAGGCTGTTGGGTTTGAGTCGAGGCACCTTGCGAACCAAGCTGAGTCAGTATGGTCTCTTATAAATTTCGCCACACCTTCCTGCTCAGTCCCATTTAGCTTGGGCAGCAATTTAATAACCGATGAGAAAGAAGGTCCGATATGGATACAGTTTCCTTAAAAAGCGCATTGATCAGTGTCTCTGATAAAACCGGCCTGCAAGAGCTGCTGGTGGCTTTGGCTGCTCGGAACGTTACTTTGATTTCGACCGGCGGCACGCATGCCTTCATCCGTGAGGCAGGGTATGAGGTGACTGATATTTCAGAGTACACCGGTTCGCCTGAAATGATGCAAGGCCGGGTCAAGACACTGCATCCAAAAGTACATGGGGGCTTGTTGGGTCGGGCTGGGGTCGACACAAAGGTTATGGCGGCGCAGGACATCCCCGAAATTGATCTCCTGGTGGTTAATTTATATCCGTTTGAGGCGGTGACTCAGGCGCCGGATTGCACCCTAGAAACGGCAATTGAAAATATTGATATCGGCGGGCCAGCAATGATTCGATCGGCGGCGAAGAATTTCGACCGAGTGACCGTGGTCACAAGCCCGGCAGACTACCACGGCCTCATCCAAGCGCTGGATGGCAACGCTGGGGCAGTGCCGCGGCAGTATCGATTTGATTGTGCGCGTGAGGCCTTTGCTCGAATCGCCCACTATGACGCTCTGATCTCGAATTACCTCGCCGCCAGGGCGGCAGAGTCCGATCATGCTGATCCGAGCTTGTTCCCCTCAGTACTGTCTCAGCAGTGGGTTAAGGTTCAAGACCTGCGGTATGGCGAGAACCCCCATCAGCACGCAGCTTATTATCGCGAGGACCCGGTGCTTGTCGGTAGCCTTTCTGGCGCCGTCCAAATCCAGGGTAAGGCCTTGTCGTTTAATAATTTAGCCGATGCGGATGCCGCCTTAGAGTGTGTTCGATCTTTTTCAGCGCCGACCTGCGTCATCGTGAAACATGCCAATCCCTGTGGCGTCGCATCGGGGCAGGACCTTATTGAAGCCTACGACAAGGCGTTTGCGACGGATCCAACCTCTGCGTTTGGTGGCATCATCGCGCTCAATGGTTGTGTTGATGAGCGACTGGCCCAAAACATGATTGATCGACAGTTTGTTGAGGTGCTTGTGGCCGAGGCGGTGACCGCGGCGGCGGCTATCGTTTTGGCAACCAAGAAGAATGTGCGAGTCTTAACCCTTGGCGGTGCGTATGCGTCTCAGACTGGGTTTGATTTAAAACGCGTCTCCGGTGGGCTTCTGGTTCAGACCCGGGATACCCTGCTCTATGAGCCTGAGAGCCTCCGAACTGTTAGCAAACGACAAGCCACCGAGCAGGAGCAGCTTGATCTTCTGTTTGCGTGGAAGGTTGCGAAAAATGTTAAATCCAACGCCATCGTGTATGCAAAGCATGAGCAAACCATTGGGGTCGGTGCGGGGCAGATGAGTCGCGTTTACAGTGCCAAAATCGCGGGTATCAAAGCGGCGGATGAAAACCTGGTTGTGCCGGGATCTGTCATGGCCTCGGATGCCTTCTTCCCGTTTCGCGATGGTATTGATGCTGCAGCGGCCGCCGGGATTACAGCGGTCATCCAACCGGGTGGTTCTGTTCGGGATGGGGAAGTGATTCAGGCTGCAGATGATGCGGGCATGGCCATGCTGTTCACCGGGATTCGGCATTTTAAACATTAAATCTTATGAGTTGCGCGCGGAAAATGAATCAAGAGGGTCAATTGTCGTGAAAATTTTAGTGGTGGGTTCGGGCGGTCGGGAACATGCCCTGGCATGGAAGTTTGCCCAGTCTGAAACCGTTCGCATCGTCTATGTCGCGCCCGGCAATGGCGGCACAGCAACGGCTGCCAAGCTTGAAAATATTGACATCGATCCGATGGATTTTGATGCCCTGTGCGATTTTGCTAAAGCACGCCAAATCGATCTCACGGTTGTTGGGCCAGAAGGGCCTTTGGTGGCGGGTATTCAGGCAGCGTTCACAAGCTGTGGACTGGCTTGCCTCGCACCTTCGGCGGATGCGGCGCAATTGGAAGGGTCAAAAACCTTCTCAAAACATTTTTTGGCGCGGCATAACATCCCGACAGCGCAATACGAAAGCTTTACCGACCCCGGCGCGGCCAAAGCCTTTGCTCGTCGGCTAGGCTTGCCCGTCGTGATCAAAGCGGATGGGCTTGCCGCGGGCAAGGGCGTCGTTGTCGCACAAAGTGTTGAAGCCGCCGATGCGGCGATTGATGATATGTTGTTGGGGAATGCCTTTGGCGCCGCGGGCGCTCGGGTTGTCGTTGAGGCCTTCCTGACGGGCGAAGAAGCAAGCTATATTGTTTTGGCTGATGGGGCTGATTTTCAGGCGTTTGCAACATCGCAAGATCACAAAGCTGTTTTTAATGGGGATCAAGGGCCGAATACGGGCGGCATGGGCGCGTACTCCCCTGCACCGGTTGTGACCGAGGCCGTGAGTGAACGCATTCGTGCGCAGATTATTGAACCCACCTTGCAAGGCCTTTTGAGTGAAGGCATTCATTACACCGGGTTTTTGTATGCCGGTTTAATGATTGATGAATTTGGGGCGCCCAGTGTGATCGAATTTAATTGTCGATTTGGCGACCCAGAGACCCAACCCATTATGATGCGCCTAGAGAGCGACTTAGCCGCGGCGTGTTTGGCGGCGATTGAGCACCGGTTGCCTGCCCAGACGTTGACGTTCTCAAAAAAGGCCTCGCTGGCTGTGGTGCTGGCCAGTGCGGGTTATCCGGGACCCTATGAAACCGGCGCGCCAATTTTTGGGTTGGATCAGGTTCAAGACGCCGTTGTCTTTCACGCGGGGACCCGGCTGCTTGATGAGGTTCTAACAACGAGTGGTGGCCGAGTCTTAACCGTTGTGGCAACCGGAGACACGGTTCAGCACGCGCAACAAAAAGTGTATTCGGCGGTGAAGGCGATCCAATTTGAGGGTCAATATCATCGAGACGATATTGGCTATCGCGCGATCGCGCGAGAAGTCCTTTAGGTCGTTGAGAGGCCGCCATCGATCGGTATAACCTGACCCGTGATGTAATGATTGTCGATTAAGAAGGTTACGATTGAGGCGAGGCAATCCTGGCCCCCGAGATGGTTTAGGGGTGTGCGTTGGATGAGATCCGTCAAAAACCCCGCTTCCTCATAGCCAGCAGGTGCAAGCAGTGCGCCGGGCGCGATGGCATTGACCCGAATGCGAGGCGCGAGTTCAAGGGCCAAGCTCTTTGTCAGCATCATTAAACCCGCTTTGCTTGCGCTATAGACGCTGTGATTACGAAGCGGTTTTTCGCCAAAAACATCACAGATATTAATAATGCTTGAAGCGGGCCCCATGATTGGCGCAAGCCCTTGGCAAATCATAAACGGTGCCTTGAGATTAACCCCTAAGATTTGATCCCATTGCTCAGGCGAGGTGTGTCCAAAGGGTGTGCTCGGAAAAATAGCCGCATTGTTGATGATTAGGTCGAGATGAGGGTGGTGGGCTTTGATGTCCTCAATCAATCTTTCGACATCAGCTTGTTCGGCAAGATTCGCTTGATGGAGCCGAGCTGAGTTGGGACGCTTGTGATTAAGGTCGTGGGCCAATGCCTCGGCGGCTGTTTTTGATTGGCCAAAGGCCAATGCAAGTTGCCAGCCCGATTGGTGTAGATGTTCGGCAAGCGCGCGCCCTAACCGTTTGGCGGCACCAGTGATCAGTGCCACTTTAACTTTGGCCATGAACCGCCTTAATTCGGCGCAACTGACCCGCTCGGATCAGCGCTTTGATGTCCTGACCGGAAAGGCCAGCTGCCGTCTCAGGCAACGTAACCTTGGCCGTTTCCGGAACGATGCGGCGCCACAGACTGAGAATTTGAGCCTGTTCTGCTGCGTTTTTGACAAGCGTTGTAGAACTGATCAAAACAGATTGCTCAAATCGCGCCGGTTTTCGGCGAGCATCGCCGCGCTCTAAGGCCGCAAGAATGGTTTCAGCGCTCAGTTCTGCCACCTGGCAGAAGGTTTCAGCCAAGGCACGCGTCATGGCGGCAAGATCCATCCAGTGTTTCGGGATTGAGACTTGCGCGTTGAGGTCCTGTAGGTTCAGAGTTGGGTTTTCAAGGACCAGTTGGCTAAATCGCCCTTCGGGTGACGGGTCCGGGCTCGGTTCATCGAGGCTTTTGGTCGCTGCCAGTTGAATACCCGGAAAAATCAAGGCCAAGGCATTGAAGGATTCGAGGACCCCAAAAAATGCGGAAGGCTGGCTGGCTCGGAGCGCTTTTTCAAACTCTTTAAAAACCCGTTCTCTGGAAAGGGTTTTAAGGTCGCCCCGCTTGACCATCGCTCGACAGAGCTGAGTTGTGTCGTCATGAATCCTGAACCCAAGATCCGCCAATCGGGCCTGGAACTGGGCTAAACGTAGGACCCGTAAGGGGTCTTCGATGAAGGCCTCAGAAACATGCCGCAATAGGCCTGCAGCAAGATCCTTTTGCCCGCCGCAGGGGTCGATCAAGGTGCCATCAGGGGCTTTGGCGATCGCGTTAATGGTGAGATCGCGTCGGGTGAGGTCTTCTTCGAGGGTAATATCAGGATCGGTATCGAAACGAAACCCTTGATGCCCGGGCGCCTGCTTATATTCCCGCCGCGCTAGCGCATACTCTTCTTGCGTCTTTGGGTGCAAGAAAACAGGAAAATCCTTGCCCACTTGCCGAAAGCCGCGTTCTAGCATTGAATCCGGTGTTTCTCCAACAACGACCCAATCGCGCTCTACAATTGAGCGGCCCAGTAACTCGTCACGGACGGCGCCGCCGACGAGAAAGGTCTTCATGACTGATCCTTGTGGGATACGCGTGGCCTCATTGTGACGCCGCAGATTGCGTGAAATAGACGCCGTCATCGAGCCTTAACGCGGTTAAGTGTCGGCCCCAAACCGCACCGGTGTCTAGTCCCGCGAGTTTTTCTTGTTGCACACCGTCAAGGGCTGCCCAATGTCCAAAGATCACGGTGTATTCGGCAAGACTCGGGTGGCGGGTGTCAAACCAGGGCGCGAAGCCATTCGGCGCAGCGTCTGTTTTATGGGTCAGTTCGAGTTCGCCCGGTGATTTATAGTAGCGCAGACGCGTAAAAAAATTGGTCGCTAGACGTAATCGGTCTGGGGAGGTGAGTTGATCCGACCAGATCGCCGGGGTGTCGCCGTACATGTTGTTTAAAAAGATGTCGACTGATGGGCCGCAAAGCTGTTGTTCAATCTCACGGGCGAGGCTTTTTGCTTGATCCAAAGACCAAATCGCAGGCAGTCCGGCATGAACCATTACTCGCTGGTTCGCATCATCGCAGATGAGTAGGGGTTGCTGCTGTAACCACTGAACGAACTGGTCTCGCTCAGGATCGGCCAGCAAATCCCCAATCGTGTCACTGCGGGTGGGTTTTTTGATGCCTTTGGCGAGCGCCAAAAAGTGGAGATCATGATTGCCTAAAGCGACCTTTAGGTTGGGTAAGGACATTAAATAACGCAGGGTCTCGACATTTTTCGGCCCTCGATTAATAAGGTCGCCCGCGCACCAAAGGGTGTCGGTTGAAGGCTTGAACTGAACTTGCTTCAAGAGCGCCCTCAACGTGTCGTAGCAGCCTTGTATATCGCCGACGGCATAGGTGCTCACAATGGGTTCTTGCTCATTAGATTGGCGCATCGAACGTATTCTGCAACCGACAAGGTTTCGGCTCTTTTGCTTGGGTCAATATCTAAGGTTTTTAGCTGGTCGGTTGTCAGCAGGCTCGATAGGGAATTGCGGAGGGTTTTACGGCGTTGACCGAAGGCGGTCACGAGCACTTTTGATAAAGCGTTCAAATCGAGTACTGGATGGGGCGGTTGCTGATGTGGACGCAGTTGAACCACCGCAGAGGTGACCTTCGGCGCGGGTTTAAAGGCCGTGGGTGGCACATCGAATAACTTTTCAATCTCGCAGTGATACTGGGCCATCACCGAAAGTCGGCCATAGGCTTTTGTGTTGGGGCTTGCGCTCATTCTGTCGACGACTTCTTTTTGGAGCATAAAGGTCATTGCGGCAACCCGTGTTCCAAGTTCAAAGAGCCGAAAGAGCAGCGGGGTTGAGATGTTATACGGCAGGTTGCCAACAATCATCAATGGCGCATCGAACGCCTTAAAATCAACATCCAGAACATCTGCTTCGATGATGGTCACCGAACTCGGTAGCAGGCGCCGAAGGTTGGGAATCAAGTCTCGGTCCAGTTCAATGATGGTCATGTTCGGCGTGTTTTGAACCAGGCGCTCGGTGAGCACGCCATGGCCTGGCCCGATTTCAATGAGGGCTTGACTCGCCGTTGGCCGAACGCTTGCGCAAATCTGATCAATGATCAGGTCATCCTGAAGAAAATTTTGGCCAAAGCGCTTCTTCGCTCGCATCATCATTTTAGGTTCTGACCATGCGGTCTGCGAGATGAATGGCGGCCAAGAGGCTCCCTGGGTCTGCGCGGCCCGAGCCCGCAAGATCGAGCGCCGTGCCATGGTCAACCGAGGTTCGCACGATGGGTAATCCAAGGGTGACATTGACAGCATGACCAAAGCCGCTGTGTTTGAGCACCGGCAGGCCTTGATCGTGATACATCGCAATCACCGCATCCACGTTCTGTAGGGCTTGTTTGGTAAAGGCCGTGTCAGCGGGCATTGGCCCTTGAATTAAAGCGCCGCGGCTCTTGAAGGTTTCGATGACGGGCGTAATGATGTCGATTTCTTCTCGGCCGAGGTAGCCGGCTTCGCCAGCATGAGGATTCAGACCACAGACACTGATCCGTGGGGTTTTTAGGCCAAAGTCTTCGCTGAGGGTTTTTAACGTTTGCGCAATGGTTGCCTGAACAGCCTCAACCGTTATGGCGCCAGGCACTTCGGACAATGGTAAATGGGTTGTGACGAGCGCGACCCTGAGCCCGCCATCGACCAGCATCATGACCACGCGATCGGTTTTGGTGCGTTCAGCAAGCCACTCGGTATGTCCTGTGAAGGCAATACCGCTTTGATTGACGACGGACTTTTGGATGGGGCCCGTCACCAAAGCGATATTTTGATCGGTTTCCCAAAGTGTCATCGCGCGTTCTAGACACTGAACGACATAGGGGCCAGAGCGGGCATCTAACTTGCCGGGTTGGGGGCTATAACCGAGTGTGCACGGCATCACGTTGAGGACCCCCGGCACATAGTCTTTTGGGCCGGATAGTGAACGAACCTGACAATCTAGTCCGAGTAAGTCGGCGCGCGCTGTCAGCGCGTCGGGGTCAACGAGATAAATTCTTTTCAGTGCGACAGGCAATTGCCCATCGCAAGCCAAGCAAACATCCATCCCAATGCCGGCCGGTTCTCCCGGCGTAATGACAATCGTGTGGTCAGATTCTGATTTCGACAAACGCATCTTCCCTGATTTCACGAATCCAATTATCAACTTCCTCATCGAAGGATTGGTTTCTGAGGTAGTTGCCCACTTGGTTGCGTTTGAATTTCTGACTAAAATCTTCGATTCGTCGACCCGTTACTTCAAGGAAATGGTAGCCAAATTCGCTCCGAAAAACCGGGCTCACCTCATCGATTTGGGTTTCAGAGATGGCTTTTTCAAAGGGCCCCACAAATTCATCACCACTACTCCAGCCTAGGTCGCCGCCATTTAAGGCTGAGCCTGGATCCTCAGAGTACAGTCGTGCGACCTCCTCGAAGGCGCGGCCACCGACCACTTCCTCTCGAAGGCTCTCTGCCAAGGCTTCTGCCTCTTCGAGGGATCGGATTTCGTTGGGGTTGATCAAAACATGGCGGACCCGGGTTTGATCAATCATGCCTTGGGCTGCGGCGCCGCGTTTCTGCAGCAATTTAATAATGTGAAAACCGGAACCGCTTTGAATCGGACCTCTCACTTCGGTGATGGAAAGTTCGGTCACAAGATCTGAAAATAAAGTCGGGAGTGCACCGGGTTTCCGCCAGCCAAGATCGCCGCCTTCGAGGGCATTCTTGCCGGCCGATCTGGCCATCGCCAGGGTTTGAAAATCTGCGCCCGCATTCAGCTCCGCAACCAAGTCTTCTGCTTGCTCCCGGATTGCGTTGCTCGCGAGTTGGGACATCTCTGAATGGGTTGCGAGTAGGATATGACCGACCCGATACTCGTCAGCTGTGAGTTCTCTGCCCGCGTCTGAGCTGAGAAAATCGTTGATGGCCTGCTCACTGATTTCAATGCGGTTGTTCATCACACCTTGTTGAACCCGACCAATCATAATTTCCCGTTCGATTTGCTGGCGCATCCCCCGGTAAGAGATGCCATCGGTGGTGAGTGCTTGCCTAAATTGCTCAAGGCTGAGTTTGTTTTGGCTTGCAATTCGAGCCATGGCCTCGTTTAACTCCGCGTCGCTGACCCGTACGCCGGCGCGGCGGGCCATCTGGAGTTGCAGACTCTCAACGACCAGTCGCTCAACGATTTGTTCCGTAAGAATGTCATCCGACGGCAGGCTATCTGGATTGGCGGCTTGTGCCCGGATGGCTTTGGCTCGCTCGGCAACTTCCGAGCGCGTGATGATGTCATCATCAACGATCGCAGCAATCTGATCGAGCACAATCGGCAGGCTCGAAGCAGGCAGGCTGATGAGGCTCAAGCCTAGGCATAAAAATAGAGATCTGAACATGTTAATGGCCTTGATTCTGTTTGTTTTGCGGCAGGTCGCTCGGCATCATCGCCCCGAAGCGGCAAATTCTGGAACACTTCTTTCAAAAACCCGCGTCATATCACTCCCCATCCGCATCAAACCTTTGAGTTCAAAGGAAAAGAAGATGCCGGTGCGGATCTGAGGGTCTACTTGGTATTGACCATTCACCCATGCAAGCTTGGGGTCAAAGGTTTTTCGATAAGCCGCCTCAACCGACCAGCAGCAGCCATTGTATGACACACCGAGGAGGGACTCTATATCTTTACTCGGGCGATTATTACGGCCCCACAAGCCCTTGACCTGAAAACCCTTGCCGATCGGGACTTGCAGGGCGATCTGTGAAACGCTCGACTCGGGCGCCATCGCTTCTTGGCCAAACAGTTGCTCGCTCGCCCGGTAACGATGTTGAAGACGCATTAAAGCGTCGTTAGGAGATCGATAAGATAGGCTCAAGAATCCAGAGTCGATGGCGTTCTGACGATGTTGATAGGAAAGTTCTAATCGTCCCGTGATCGCGGCGGTTGGGGTTAGCGCTGCTTGAAAGTTGGTGCGATGGCCGGAAGGGCCGCCCTGTCCGCTGCGGCCTCGGTCTTCTTGAAACGATTGGCCCCAGCTGACCTGGCCGAGTTGATGACCGCTGGATCGTCTCAGCCAGCGGTGATCAATACCCAGTGCGATGGCGTGGCCGGCGACGCCCCAATCTGCGCCAACCGCTGCCTGGGGGTTAAACATCGACTGATAGTTGGGTTCGAACCAGGCTGTATCAATGCCCAATTGGGTTTTGTCTTGCGCTTTTCTGCCGAGGGTGATCGAAACTTTGGGTTCCAGGATGCGATCGACCGTGCTGGCGACGCTTTGGTTGCGGAGCCGAGTGCCGGCCAAAAAGTGGATAAACGGATTGCTGAAAGACGTCGAAGTTTGGGTCGTGCTTTTTGGGCGATAACGCCGCAGTTGCGCGCCGATTGTGCTTTCAAGATAGCCCAGGGCGGTTACGTGAGGCCAGGTTAATTGTGAGGCTAATACCTGGCGTTGCCCTTGAAAAATTTCTGGGGCTGGATCCTGCATCCGGGATTCAGTGACACGTAATTGCGTCGTCCCGCGCAAGGGCCCCCAAGATCGGTCATATTGAATGTCGAGTTCAGGACGTTTTTCGACCTGTTGGCCCAGTTGCGGCACGAGCATTTGGAACCCTTGATACGATAAATCGGCTTTTAAGTGGGCGCTACCGTACTTCAAGGCGATCCGTTGATTCAATGCCGGTAAAATTCTTTCGTACTGGGGGTTGGCGGGCCGAAGGCCGCCAAGGTGGCCGCTGTAAGGGGCGAGCTCACTGCCAAAATCGCGCAGGAAGTTTAAATCTGAGGCTTTGCTGAAATTGATGTGGGTTGTTATGCCTGCGAATTTGAAGTCATAAAATAGGCTCATGATATTACGGTCAAACGGGTCCTGATGTGAACTGGGCGCGACGGGGCTCGAGTTATTGATTCGGTCTTCTGGCAGAAACTCTAGATTCAGTTGCCCACGATGATTTGCGCCAAGGCTTCTGACTTCGGTTTGGATGAGCTGACCACGACGGCTGAGGTGCCGTAAGCCAACGGTGGCATCAAGGTTGGGACGTAAATTGAAATAGTATTCTAGGTGGGTCTCAACGCCATTGCGGCTATTCTGAGAGAGGCCGATGGGTAAGACGCCGCTTTGACGTTCAGTCGTCACCGGTATTTTTAAATAGGGTAGGTAAAGGATTGGGACCTGTTTAACCCGAAGCACCATACCCTTCACGGTGAGGGCGCTTTGGTCCTGGTCCGCGACCAGTGATCGACTCGAGATCTGCCAGAAGTCGGATTCGCCGGGACACCGGGTCACCACGCCCTCAGACAGCTCAAAGCGCTGGCGTCCGCTCAGTCTGATTTCTCGGGCACTGCCTCGCAGGTTCGATTGCGGTTGTAAAAACCGGGCCTGATCGACGGATCCTTGACCGATCAAAAAATTACCGGAGGCGCCGACGCCATTGATGCAGAGATTGGCCTCTATAATGGAGACGTTGTCCTGCAAGGTGAGGCGATTGTCGGTAAAGCTCAAGCGTGCTCTGTCGGCCCGCAGGAGAACTTGGCGGTTGTAAATCAGTACGTCACCAAAGATTTCAGCAAACTCATCGGGCCGAACGTTGGCGCGACGGGCGGATATCTGAGTGCTGCCGTCAGAGCCTGCGAGGGTCTGCAGTTCTGGGTTATGGCACTGCTCAGCGCGCAGGCCGATTGGCGCGGCGGCGAGCAGGGGTCCCTGCGTGCAGAGCACGAGGAGGACAAGCAGTGGTCTAATTGCGAATCGGAGGAACCGATGAGGCATAATAAACGTCTAGGTTTTCGCCGAGGTCCAAGAATAAGCCATAATGGGTGAGATCAACAGAGAACCTGGAGCCGATTGATGGATACCCGATTGACCGAACTCAGTCAGTGGGCCAGTGGCCATTTTGTCCAAAGTGGCCAGCCGAAGCTTGCGCCGGCTGATTTTGTTGTCGTTTCGGATGATGCCAGTTTTCGACGCTATTATCGCTGTCCGAAACTGGCCCGATCGATGGTGTTCATGGACGCGCCGCCCGAAAAAGAACCGATCATCGATTTTCTTGCCATTGGCAAGGCGTTGTCTGCGGCCGGTCTGCCAGCGCCCGATTTCTTTGCCGTCGAGGTTGATGCTGGGTTTTTAGCCTTGTCCGATTTCGGCGATCAGCAGCTACTCTCCGTCGTCCAAGATCACCCGGAGGCCGTTTTATCGACGCTCTCAGAAGTGATGGGTCATCTGAATCAAGTTGCCCGGGTTGACTGCGCTTTGCCGGACTATAGTGAGTCACTGTTGCGGGCCGAGATGGACCTGTTTCCAACCTGGTATTTAACAAACCTTCTGGGCTTGACGCTGACCGATGCCTTTTGGTCGGTGTGGGCGGACGTCTGTGACCGCTTGGTCGCCTCTGCCCTGAGCGAGCCCCAGGTCTTTGTTCATCGTGATTTCCACAGCCGTAATATTATGGTGCCGTCGACGGGCGAGATTGGCTTATTGGATTTTCAGGATGCGGTTCGAGGCCCATTGAGTTATGACCTGGTGTCGTTATTAAAAGATTGCTACGTGGAATATGATCCAGCGGTGCAACAATCGTTAGTGCAGATCTATCGGCAATATTGGTTGGATGATCCGCGAGTGGAGTCTTCGACGCCTGAGGCTTTTTTTCAGGCGTTTGAGTTAATGGGCTTGCAGCGTCATTTAAAATGCGCGGGGATCTTTGCCAGGCTCTGCTTGCGGGATGGCAAGTCACGGTATTTGAACGATATCCCTTTGGTGCTGAAGTACATTGCGGCGGTTTGTGAAAGCCAGCCCATCTTGCATGATTTTCATCAGTGGCTGCAGGCGTTTGTGCTGCCAGATCGCACGGGTGGGTCAGAATGAAAGCCCTTTTGCTGGCGGCTGGCCGGGGCGAGCGGATGGGCGCTTTAACCTTGGATTGTCCGAAGCCACTGCTGTCGATTGGGAAAGAACGGCTCATAGAGCGGCATGTAAGGCGCTTAAAAATAGCCGGCATCGATGAAGTGGTGGTGAACTTATATTATCTGGGTCACCAGATAAAATCGCTGCTGGGGGATGGTGCGGCTTATGGCCTAAGGGTTGTCTATTCTGAGGAAGCATCCCGGCTTGAAACGGGTGGGGGTGCCCGACAAGCCTTGTCTCTGCTGGGTACTGAGGCGCCCTTTTTGATGATCAGCAGTGATGTTGTGACCGATTTTGATTTCAGGTCGCTCACCCAAAAAAAACCGGACCTTGCCCACTTGGTTTTGGTGCCCAATCCTGTCCATCATGATGACGGAGACTTTGCTCTGACGCCGACCCAATCCGTAATGCCCGGGTCAGACTTGACCTATTCCGGGATTGGCGTGATCGCGCCAGCGCTCATTACCTCGAATGCAGAATCGTGCTTTGCCATGCGCGAGGTTTTGTTTCCGGCGGCCGAGCAAGGCCGCCTCACCGGTTGTGTCCATGATGGCTATTGGTCGGATGTGGGGACGCCGGAGCGGTTGCAGGCCACCCGAGCAGATTTTCAGGCGGGTCTGTGTCGTTGATGAGATGGATCCTGTAAACTGCCTACCTTGGGTGGCAGCCAGGGCGAGCGTTATGCCGTAAGCCCGACGAGGATTAATCATCATGCCGAGCAAGAGGGGTCTATGAAAAGGGACAATTGGATCGCACCGTCGATATTAGCGGCTGATTTTGCAAGGCTCGGCGCTGAAGTCGATGCCGTGCTCGAGGCCGGTGCCGACATCATTCATTTCGATGTCATGGACAACCATTACGTGCCTAATTTGACCATTGGCCCGATGGTTTGTCAGGCGCTCAGGCAGTATGGCATCGCCGCGCCCATTGACGTGCATTTGATGGTTGAACCGGTTGATCGAATCATTGGTGACTTTATTGATGCAGGGGCCAGTTACATTACGTTTCATCCTGAAGCCTCTCGCCATGTCGACCGCTCGCTCGAATTGGTGAAATCGGCCAATGTCAAAGCCGGATTGGTTTTAAATCCAGCGACGCCGGTGTCGTGTCTAGACTTTGTCATGGATAAAGTGGACATGATTCTTGTGATGTCGATTAACCCGGGGTTTGGGGGGCAGTCCTTTATTGAATCAACCCATCGTAAAATTCGGGCGATTCGGGCTTTGATCGATGCCAGTGGCCGAGATATTCGGCTTGAGGTGGATGGCGGCGTTAAAGTGGACAATATTGCGGCGATCCAGGCTTCCGGCGCCGATACCTTCGTTGCGGGCTCGGCAATTTTTGGCCATCCAAATTATGCGGCAACGATTCAAGCCATGCGCTCGGCGCTTTCTGACGTTTAAGTTTTGATGACAGATTTCGCCCAAAACCAACCCCCCTACCTCGCGACGCTTTTGTCCCAAGGATGTGGCCATTTGCCGATTTTTCGAGAGCTGGTTGCCGATTTTGAAACCCCCTTGTCGTGCTATGCCAAAGTGGCACGCGGGCCCTACAGCTACTTGTTAGAGTCGGCCAACCAAGGCGGCGAGAAATGGTCTCGATTTTCGATCATTGGTCTGCCGGCAAGGCGAATTTTAAGAATGCGTGGGGATCGACTGACGTTGACTGACAATGGGGCGCTCATCAGAGATGAGGTGATTGCCGATCCCCTTGCCGAGATTGCGCAACTTCAGGAAACCTATAGTTATCCCAGTTGCCCGGGTATGCCGAATTACACCGGTGGTCTTGTGGGGTATTTCGGTTATGACACCGTCCGCTACGTCGAGCCCAAAATCAAAGACAGTGCGCCCCCTGATGAGCTGGGTTCTGCCGATATTGTCCTGATGGTTTCCGACGATGTTATCGTGTTTGATAACGTCAAGGGTCGGATGCACCTTGTGACCCACGTCAGCGATCTGAGTTCTGATCAAATGAGTCAAGCCACCTTGCGGTTGGATGCGATGCAGGGGTGCTTAAAGGCCGCTCTGCCGGACGAGTTTATTGCGCCAAAGGTCTCGCCGAAACTCGAAGAGCAGGACTTTGTCTCGTCTTACGGTGAGGCTCAGTTCAAGGCCGATGTGGTCCGTCTTAAAGAATACATTGTCGCTGGGGACGTGATGCAAGTCATTTTATCGCAGCGCTTGTCTTGCGCCTTTGAATCGGAGCCGCTGAATCTGTATCGGGCGCTGCGCGCCTTAAATCCTTCGCCTTACATGTATTTTATGGACCTTGAGACCGTGCAGATCGTGTCATCGTCACCCGAAATTTTAGCGCGCCTGGAGCATGGAGAAGTGACCGTTCGCCCGCTTGCGGGCACCCGGCGGCGGGGTAGAACGCCAGAAGAAGATATTGAGATGGAAAGGGAGTTGCGGGCGGATCCCAAAGAGCAAGCAGAGCATTTGATGCTCATTGATCTGGGTCGTAATGATATTGGCCGGGTCTGTGAAACTGGAACGGTTGCGGTTTCAGAGATGATGACGATCGAGCGATACGCCCATGTCATGCACTTAGCATCGAATGTGTGCGGTCGCTTGAAGCCGGGTCTCACTGCCATTGATGTGCTCAAGGCGACGTTACCGGTCGGTACTTTGAGCGGTGCGCCCAAGGTTCGGGCGATGGAATTGATTGATGAATTTGAGCCGGTCAAAAGAGGGATCTTTGGGGGCGCTGTTGGTTATCTGTCTTGGCAAGGGCAAATGGATACGGCCATCGCGATCAGAACGGCGGTCATTCAAAACGGACGGTTATTTGTTCAGGCGGGCGCCGGCATCGTCGCAGATTCTGAGCCGGATCTTGAATGGAAGGAAACCCTGAATAAGGCCCGGTCGGTCATGCAGGCAGCGATGATTGCCGAAGACGGTCTGAGATTTCATGAACCGGGCGTGGACAATCGATGAAAACGATTTGTCACAATGATGCAACCGGGTTTGACTGCAGAGAATATCGGGGCTCAGCATGTTATTGATGATCGATAATTACGATTCGTTTACCTACAACGTCGTGCAGTATCTCGCGGAGCTGGGCGCCGACGTTAAAGTGGTCCGCAATGATGAGATCGATCTAGAGGACGTTGTACAACTGAAACCGAGTCATATCGTCATTTCGCCCGGACCGTGCACGCCGAATGAGGCGGGCATTTCGATGGCGGTGATCGAGCGTTTCCGGGGCGTGATCCCGATATTGGGGGTTTGCTTGGGGCATCAAAGTATTGGTCAGGTTTACGGGGGTCGTGTTGTGCGCGCGCCTCAGGTGATGCATGGTAAAACATCCGAAATTTTCCACACGGGGCAAGGCGTGTTTGCGGGTCTACCCAGTCCGTTCGTTGCCACTCGGTATCACTCGTTGGTGCTTGCGCCTGAAACCCTCCCGGACGCGCTGGCGGTTACTGCTTGGACGACGTTTGAGGACGGCTCGATGGAGGCCATTATGGGGGTGCGGCAAGCGTCCGACGGGGTCGAAGGGGTGCAGTTTCATCCTGAGTCGATCTTGACCGAGCATGGTCATGCGCTGCTGAACAACTTTTTGACCCAAGGGCTTGGTGTATGAATGTTCCGGATATTTTAGCGAGTTTGGTGGCCGGCGAAGATCTTTCTGATGCACGGATGACGTCTTTGATGCAGGCCATTATGACCGGTGAGGCAACTTCTGCTCAGGTTGGTTCAGCCTTGACGGCATTGCGGATCAAAGGCGAAACGGTGACCGAGATTGCCGCGGCAGCTAAAGTGATGAGAGCGCTGGCGGCGCGGGTCAATGTAGACCCTGTGGGCCTCGTTGACACCTGTGGCACGGGTGGCAGCGGGTCTAACAAGTTTAATGTTTCAACCGCAAGCGCCTTTGTTGCGGCAGGCGCCGGCCTAAAAGTTGCTAAGCATGGTAATCGGGCGGCCTCTGGCAACAGCGGCAGCGCGGATGTTCTGGAAAGCGCTGGCGTTTATCTGGACCTAACGCCCGCCCAAGTTGCGCAATGCATTGACGTAGTGGGGTTGGGATTTTTGTTTGCGGTCAACCATCATGGTGCGATGCGTCATGCCATCGGCCCAAGAAAAGAGCTGCAGTTCCGAACTCTGTTTAATCTATTGGGGCCATTAACCAATCCGGCCGGCGCCGAAAATCAGGTGCTGGGGGTGTTCGATCCGGCCTGGGTGCGGCCGATGGCCGAGGTCCTCAGAGCGTTAGGCAGTCAACGGGTGCTGGTTGTGCATTCCAAGGATGGACTCGATGAGATTAGTATCGCCGCGCCAACGACAGTTGCTGAGTTGGTGAATGGTGAGATTTTTGAGTATGACATCTGTCCAGAAGACTTCGGGATGAAGGCGCAGTCATGGGCTGCTCTTACGGTCAAAGACAGTCACGAAAGTCTGGCTTTGGTCCAAGCTGCGCTGTCTGGCGATAATGAACTTGCCAGCCAGTTTGTCCTGTTAAATGCAGGGGCTGCAATTTATGTGGGTGGCGGTAGCGAAACCTTGGGCGCCGGCATTGCGTTGGCGGAAGACGTCATCGCCAGCGGCGCTGCAACCGAGAAGTTGAAGTTTCTGGTTGAGTTCACCCAGCAACTCGGAGCCTTGCCATCATGACGACCCCGACTGTGCTCGAGAAAATTATTGCAGGCAAACGGCAGCATATTGCGGCGCAACGAGCGCAGCGGAAGATTGACCCGCAGGCGTTGCAGCGGACCTCGACCGTGCGGGGCTTTTGTGATGCCCTCAAAGCGAAGCAGGCACTCGGATTGCCCGCGGTGATTGCTGAAATCAAAAAGGGCTCGCCCTCTCAAGGCATTATCCGTCCTGACTTTGATGTGGCATCGATCGCTGGATCCTATGAGCGTCATGGTGCTGCTTGTTTGTCCTGTTTAACCGATGCACCATTCTTTTTCGGCTGTGATGAGGATCTAACGGTGGCTCGGTCGAGCACAACCCTGCCGGTATTGCGTAAAGACTTCATTATCGATGCCTTTCAAATTTATGAATCCTATGAATTGGGTGCAGATTGCGTTTTGTTGATCGTGTCGGCTCTAGCAGATGATGCGCTGGCGGATTTTTACGAGTTGGCGACGGGGCTGGGTTTGGATGTGCTGGTTGAGGTTCATGATGCGGCGGAATGCGAGCGGGCGTTGCGGTTAGGTCCAAAATTGTTAGGTATCAATAATCGGAATTTGCATGATTTTTCAGTCAGTCTGGAAACAACCCTTGCGCTGCTGTCGGAGATCCCGGGCGAGACGCTAATTGTGACCGAGAGCGGCATTCATACCGATGCGGATGTGCAGTCAATGTGGGCGTCGGGTGTTGGCACTTTTTTAGTGGGTGAGGCTTTTATGCGCCATCCTGACCCGGGCGAAAGACTCAATGCCCTTTTTGGGTCGGTCGGAAAAGGTGAGGGGCCCTGAACGGTTAAACCCCAGCTAGGCATTTGATTTTTAGCCGGGTAGCGCCTTTCCGCCAGTGTGCAGTCAAGGTTTCACGACGGTGCTGCGCGAGCCGGTCATCGGCATAAAGCCAGCGCAATCAATAGGGCCAAGAGTTTTGACAATGGAGAACGCAAGATGAAAGCAATGGTGCAGTGGCAGAGTGACGTGTGCTTTCTGGCGGAGTCCGAGACAGGCCATCAATTGCTGCTTGATGGCCCGGCAGAAGCCGGCGGCCAAAACAAAGGGCCGAGGCCCATGGAACTCGTTCTGCTGGGTTTGGGTGGCTGCGCCAGCTATGACGTTGTGACAATTCTTAAGAAGTCTCGGCAAAACGTCGAGGGTTGCAAGGTCCAGCTCTTAGCGGATCGAGCGGAGGCAACGCCGGCTGTCTTTACCAAAATACAGCTTCATTTTGTGATTCAAGGGGACGGCATCAGCGAACAGCATGTTGCGCGGGCAGTTCGGCTCTCGGCAGAGAAGTATTGCTCTGCATCGAAAATGCTCGAAGCCGGCGGCGTTGAGATCGCTCACAGCTTTGAGATCCAGGGGGTGTTGGCATGAAGCGGCCCGGTGCAACCCAAGGTCTCCGGCATATCGCGTTGTTTGTGCCGGACTTGGTTGCGGCAGAACATTTTTTTGTGGATCTGATGGGCATGGACATTGAATGGCGCCCGGATCCTGACAATGTCTACTTGACCTCGGGGAATGACAATTTGGCGCTCCATCAGGTTGCGGCAGTAGGCGAGCAAGGTGCCCTTGACCACATTGGTTTTTTCATCAACGACCCTGACCAGATTGAACCATGGTTTGAGTTTCTAACCGAAAACGGGGTGGAGATGCTGACAGCGCCAAGAACGCATCGAGATGGGGCCATTAGTTTTTATTGTTTAGGGCCGGCGGACATTCGGGTTCAAGTGATCTATCACCCGCCCATTGCGGGCAAAGAAGTCAGTGGCAGGTTAAAGTGATCGCTGTGATCCTTATATCCAACGCGTTGAACCGGTCATGAATGCCGACTGAAGGGCCATGAGTTTTTTGATGGCGTCTGGGTATTGGGCGCCGCCCTCGTCAAGGGCTGCTTGTTCATGACCTGCTTCATCAGTTTGCATTTGGGTAATGATTTCCCGCGAACGATGGTCCCCATCGGGGAGTTCATCCAAGTGCCGATCAAGATGCTTGCAAACTTCTTCTTCGGTTGCGGCAACAAAACCAAGACTCACCCGATCGCCCATCAAGCCGGTTGCGGCGCCAACGACAAATGAGGCGCCATACCAAAGGGGGTTTAAGTAACTGGTTTGCCCGTTTAGTTCTCGCAAGCGCGCTTGGCACCACACAAGGTGTTTTTGCTCGTCTTCTGCCGCGCTCTTAAGGTGCGCCTTGGTTGACGCCGTGCGAGCACTCAACCTTTGGCCGTGATAGAGGCCTTGGGCGCAGACTTCTCCGCAGTGATTGATGCGCATTAATTGCCGCGATTTTAATTGTTCTTCTGGGGTTAAATCATCGTGACGACTGTCGTATTGGAATCCGTTCTCGACCGGTAATGTGCCTGTCACGGTCTTTAGACTTCGGTCCACGTGTGCGAGCAGTCGGTCAACCTGCTGAAAGGTTCTCATGATGGGTCTTCTGTTAAAACGTAAGCAGTATGTCCACCCTCATTCAACAGATAAGCGCCCAGCAGGTTAATCTTGGGCGACGCAGGACCCCGCACGGCATAAATCACCTCTTTGGAAAGTTCATGGATATGATTTCTTAATTCCATAAAAGGAATAGAGATCTCTTCCGCACTGCTTTCGGGTTGTGACTCATCCGACTGATAAAGGTTGAGGATTTTTACTTCGGTACCCTGAACTCGAACCGCTTCTTCAATTTCCGCAGGGGTAATGGTTTCGATAACGGGGTTCAACAAAAGATCTTCGAAGTCAGCCTCGGTGAGCATTCCAAGTTGGCACGGCGTCGTCGCCATAACCGTTGCATTTCTTGGCATGTCGCTCACCAGTGCATCTTGTCCAAAGCTCTGACCGGCGGTGAGTTTAGCAACTTGGTTGACCTTGCCATTAATGGCGATATGGACAGAAACTGAGCCTGTTTTGATCATATAAAAATAGTCGCCCGGATCGCCCTGCTTAATGATGATCTCACCGCTTGATACTTGGCGGGTTTTAAACCGCTTGAAGAGTGCCTCAATGTTGGTCGGTGGGATGAACTCAAATAAGGGTGTTGCGAGCAACCGCTCCATCCAGTTGCCGGTTAACAGCGAACTTTCCGCCGTGCTGGCCGCCGCCTCTAATAGTGCCTCGATCTCACTTAGGACCTCTTTGGCCAAAGTAAAAACCACGCAAGGCGCCTCGCAGACGGCGGACACGGTGTGCGGCTGAAAATCATCGACCGCACCATAGGTTTGGCTATCAGACTCCGTAAAGGCTCTGTTTTCAAAGGCATCGTTCACGAGATTAAGCCGGCCCGTCAGCAGCCAGTGTGAATGCGTATCATTGCTGAAGCGCTTGAAAATGAGGGCGCCTGCTGGCTGATGATTGATAGAGCCCCGTGCCGTGATTTTGGTAAAGTCCCGTGCTGAAAGCGCGGAAAAAGGGGTTAATCCTTTCAGGATTCTAAGTTGGCTATCGTCCATTATGCGTGGTTCGTGATCAAAGGAGTTTTAGTATAGTCGCTCTCGTACGATCATCAAGGCGCTCGAGATCAGTCCAGGGTGATCGTCCATCATCCTTTAAGTGCGATCGAGTCACGCGGGCGGCTATTGAACGGCCTCTTTGATGAGCGTTGCTGAGACTCGCGCGGCGCGCGCCATCGCTGATGGTTTGTGAACGGTCACCTCGACCCGAGTCAATGGGTAGTGCTTTAGTAAATGCTCCGCAGCGACGAGGGTGAGGGTTTCGAGTAATTTAAACCGTTTGGCTTTTATGAGTGCCGCAAGGTCTTGGGTTAACGCATCGTAGTCGATGGCCAAAGTGAGATCGTCCTGACGTGCGGCCGGTGCAAAGTCATAGTCTAAGGCAAGATCTAAAAAGATCGTTTGTAAGACCAGGCGTTCGCGAGGATAGGCGCCGATGATGGTTTCAACTTCAAGTTGCGCAACGGTAATGCGTCCTGGCTGGGTCATACCGTTAGTCCTTGAAGCTCGGTCATGGGCCATCTTGGCCGCGCAATGATCTCATGGTTATCCCGCCGCCATTGGCTTTGTCGTAAAAGCCCCGCAATGGCAATCATCGCGCCGTTATCCGTGCAGAATTTAAGATCTGGGTAGCTGAGCTCAATCTGTAACGTTTGGCTGAGGGTTTGAAGGCTTGCCCTGAGCCGCGCGTTGGCGCTCACTCCGCCCGCCAATACCAGCGTTGGATACCCGGTTTGTGCGAGCGCGCGGGTACATTTGATTTTAATCGTATCGACCACCGCATCTTCGAAGGCGCGAGCAATATCGGCCCGATCCTGATCGTTTGGTTCTTTGAGCGCCCTCAAGGTGTTCATCGTGTGGGTTTTTAAACCACTGAAGCTGAAGTTCAGCCCAGGTTTTTGGGTCATTGGTCTGGGGAAGTGAAATCGGTCGGTAGACCCTTTTGTCGCCAAAGCAGCCACTTGTGGGCCTCCGGGGTAACCCAATCCAAGCATTTTAGCGACCTTGTCAAAGGCTTCGCCGGCGGCATCGTCCATGGATTCGCCCAGGATGTCGTATTGTCCAGGCTGGCTGCAGGCCATGAGTTGGGTATGACCGCCGGAAACCAATAGGGCGACAAAGGGGTATTCGGTGGGTGTCTCGGTTAATTGGGTTGCTTGTAGGTGCCCTTCCATATGATGAATGCCGATGGCCGGAATGTCCCAAGCCAGCGCTAGAGATTTGGCAATGCTGGCCCCGACGAGCAGTGCGCCAATTAATCCTGGTCCCTCGGTATAAGCGATCGCGTCGAGCTGATCCGGCCTGGTTCCGGTTTGCCCAAGGATCTGATGAATCATCGGGAGGCATTTTCGGATGTGGTCTCGCGAGGCCAGTTCTGGGACGACGCCGCCATAAGCCTTGTGAACATCAATTTGGCTGTACAGAAGATCGGCCATCAGGCCAAGGGATTCGTCATACAGAGCAATCCCGGTTTCATCACAAGATGTTTCGATCCCCAAAACTCGCAAGTTTGGCTCCAAGTCGTTTTAATTGAGGCGCAATTATAGACCGACAACACCGTCGCGTCTGTATCGGTTCAGACGAGCGGGCTTTGGTTGCGCTGGCGTTGGGCCGAATGAATGGCCTTGATTGGCTTTTGCATTTGGTCGGGTTTGTGTTTAGAATCCGCTCTCCATTTGGTTGGTGTAAAAGAAGCAATGCCCTACGTAAAAGTAAAAGAAAACGAACCGTTTGATATCGCACTCCGCCGCTTTAAGCGATCTTGTGAAAAAGCAGGTGTCCTGGCAGATGTTCGCAAGCGCGAGTTCTATGAAAAGCCGACGTCGATTCGAAAGCGTAAAGCCGCAGCGGCTGTAAAGCGGTACGCTAAAAAGGTACAAAGAGAATCAAGAAAGATGGAGCGGCTCTACTAAGGCGTCCTTCAATCGGGCTATGACCCTCATAGCCCAAGTGCGACCTCTCTGCACCCATCGTCTAAAAGTCGCGCTCACCTTAAATAAGCGTCTTGCGGTATAGTCGCTCATCCTAATGGCCGCTCTCCCTATAATGGCCGCTCTCCTGAATAAAAGAGGCGTTCAATGTCAGAAACTCTGAAATCCAGATTGCAAAACGATGTAAAAGACGCCATGCGAGCACGGGCCAAGCAGACCTTGGGTACGCTACGGTTGATTATGGCCGAGTTGAAGCGTCGAGAGGTCGATGAGCGCATTGAATTGTCGGATCAGGATGTGTTGTCAATCCTTGAGAAGATGGTGAAACAAAGAAGAGACTCGCTGAGTCAGTATCTTGCTGCGGATCGTCAGGATCTTGCTGATCAAGAACAGTTTGAGCTCGATTTGATCGCGCAATACCTGCCAGAGCCCTTGTCGGATGAAGCGGTTTTAGCGTTGGTTGAAGAAGCTATTGAAGCCGTTGGTGCTCGAGAAATGTCGAATATGGGTCAGATCATGGGGTTGGTGAAAACCCGCGCCCAAGGCCGAGCCGACATGGCGAAGGTGGGCCAAATGGTCAAGGCGCAATTAAGTCAGGGTTAGCTTGCGAATCCACTAGGCCCCTGCCACACTTCTTGGCATTTCAAGTGCATTGGTATCGTGGTGATCCCTCCTAATTTCATTGATGAGCTACTTGCCCGAACCGATATCGTTGAGATTATCGAGTCAAGGGTCGCACTAAAGAAGACAGGCCAGAATTTTTCCGGTCTTTGCCCCTTCCATCAAGAAAAATCCCCCAGTTTCTCTGTGAGTCAGGACAAGCAGTTCTATTACTGTTTCGGTTGTCAGGCATCCGGGTCCGCTTTGAAGTTTTTAATGGAATTTGACCGAATGGATTTTTTATCGGCGGTTGAATCTCTGGCAAGTCGTCTGGGCTTGGCTGTACCCAACGATGCCTCAAGTCAAGATCGGGAAGCGGTCGAGCAGCGCAAGTTGATTTTTGACACGCTCGATGCGGCAAAAGATTTTTATAAGCAGCAGCTTCGATCGAATCCCCAGCGAGCAAGGGCGGTGGACTATTTGAAGCAAAGAGGCTTAACCGGGGAGGTCGCCAACCGGTTTGAAATTGGGTTCGCGCCGCCCGGCTGGCAAAACCTTTTGGCCCTGAAGCCCGATGATCCGAGCTACCTGAGCCGTCTGTTGGATGCGGGTCTCATCGTGACCCAAGACGCTGAGGACAAACGTTACGATCGCTTTCGAGATCGGGTGATGTTTCCGATTCGGGATCTGCGGGGGCGAACCATCGCTTTCGGTGGGCGAGTGATCGGTGATGGCAAACCGAAATATCTGAACTCACCGGAAACCTCAGTGTTCCATAAAGGGCATGAGCTCTATGGTTTATTCGAGGCGCGCCGCAGCCAGAAAAAGCTCTCAAGGTTATTGGTTGTTGAGGGTTATATGGACGTGGTGGCGCTGGCGCAAAATCAAATTGAGTTTGCGGTGGCGACTCTGGGCACTGCGACGTCTGATGAGCATATCCAAAGAATGTACCGCCAAGTCGCGGAGATTATTTTCTGTTTTGACGGCGATGCCGCCGGTCGGCGGGCTGCCTGGAAGGCGATGCTGACGGTTTTGCCGCATTTGAGCGATGGGCGAAGTGCCAGATTCATGTTTTTACCCGATGGTGAAGATCCGGATTCGTTGGTCAGGCGCGTGGGACAAACTCAGTTTCTTGTGATGCTGGATGCAGCACACTCTGTTGCGGACTGGCTCTTTGAAAAGCTCGCCCAAGATTTGAATGAGGATGGTCTTGATCCGACAGGAATTGCGGGTAAAGCGGCGCTGAGTAAAGCCGCCATGCCGTTGATTAATTTAATGCCAGAAGGGGTTTTTCGGCAGCTGATGATCGATGCGCTCTCCCAGAATACAGGCCTGTCGACCCAGCGCCTTCAAGACGTCACCGTAAAATACGAAGTTCCGGTTGAAATTTACACCCAAGATCCTGGCCCGCCGGACCAGGGTGCACCTTTGGGTTCTGAAACCGATCAAGGGCCGGAATCGACGATCGATGCCAAGCTCGATCCAGCCTTGTCTTTGCTGATTTTACAACCGGAATTGGCCTTAGAATTTCAGGTTGAGGATTTTGAGTGCTTAACGCGCGGAGATCAAGACCAATTGATCCGAACCATCGCCTATGGCGTTCATGAGGGCAGCTTGAACTCTCCTGGGGAAATTTTGGCGAAATATAGTGGCAAGCCCGAGCAGGGATTTTTGAAAAAAGCGTTTGAATACAAGCCACTACTGTCAACAGAGCATCTTAAGGACGAGTTTGTCGGGTTAATGAGCAGTAAATTCCAGCGCTATAACAAACAGGATGGCCGTGCTCAGATTGATGCGTTATTACAAAAGCCGCCGTCGCAATTAACCGAAGACGAGCGCGCGCTGATTCGACAGCATTTTTCAAAGGCCTAAGCCGACAACGACCCATCATTAATCCCATGAATTCTCTACCATTCTAGTGCGGCTTGCTCGGGTCTGGACTGGCTAAACGACCGAGGCGACCCTATACTAAATTGCTCCTTTGGGGGGATAAAGTGAAAGAGGGGTGTTATGGCCAGCGGTCTTGCTCAAAAACAATCAAGATTAAAGAAGCTCATTGCTCTAGGTAGAGGGCAGGGTTACCTCACTTATTCTGAGGTGAACGACCATTTGCCGGACGATATTTCGGATCCAGAACAGATCGAAGATATCATCGGCATGATCAATGATATGGGAATCATGGTGTATGAATCGGCGCCAGAAGCCGATGATTTGATGGTTGAAGCCGATGTCACGGATGAACTTGCAGCAGATGAGGCCGCGGCGGTTTTGGTTGCGGTCGAAAACGAAACGGGTCGAACAACTGATCCGGTCCGTATGTACATGCGAGAGATGGGCACCGTTGATCTGCTCACCCGTGAAGGCGAAATTGAAATCGCCAAACGGATCGAAGAAGGGATTCGAGATGTATTGGATGCCGCATCGGGATTCCCAGGCGTTGTCGAGCGAATTATCAATCGCTACCAAGAAACCCAACAAGAAGATGGCAAACTGATCGATCTGATCATCGGTTTTCTAGACCCGGCTGAGCACGTTGCACCCGCCGCCCAGGTCGTACCGGGCGAGGCGAAAGACGAAGATGCGGCTGAAGTTGATAACGGGCCCGATGCAGCGTTGGCCGCCGATCGGTTCGCAATTCTTGAGAAACAGCTGGCTAAAACCGGTCGCTCAATCAAACGAAATGGCCGCCAATCTGAGACTGCTCGAAAAGAGATTGCGGCTTTGGCAGTGGCCTTTCAGTTTTTTAAGTTTGTGCCCAAAGAATACGAGCGCATTGTCAACGAGGTTAAAGCCCCTCACCACGAAATTCGCCGATCAGAACGTCAGGTTATTGCCCTGTGTGTTCGCGAGGCGGGTATGAGCCGAAAAGCGTTTATGGATGCCTTCCCGGGCCATGAATGTGATCTAAAATGGGTCGCCAAACAAATCAAAGCGGGCGTCAGTAAATTAAAGGGCGTTCAGGACGAGGTAATTCGGGCTCAAAAACGGATTGTCAGTATTTCGGAAGAGGCGGGTCTCAGTGTTGCAGAACTCAAGGATGTGAATCGCCGGCTGTTTATTGGCGAAGCGAAAGCGCGGCGCGCCAAGAAAGACATGGTTGAGGCAAACCTTCGTTTGGTGATTTCAATCGCGAAGAAATACACCAATCGGGGTTTACAATTTTTAGACCTCATCCAAGAAGGTAATATTGGGCTGATGAAGGCCGTCGATAAATTTGAGTATCGTCGAGGCTACAAATTCTCGACCTATGCAACCTGGTGGATTCGGCAAGCAATCACCCGCTCCATTGCGGATCAGGCGAGAACGATTCGGATACCGGTTCATATGATCGAGACGATCAATAAGTTGTCGCGAATTTCTCGGCAAATGCTACAAGAGATGGGCCGGGACCCAACACCGGAAGAACTCGGTGTGCGAATGGAAATGCCCGAAGAAAAGGTTCGGCGGGTGCTCAAGATCGCCAAGGAACCGATCTCCATGGAAACGCCGATTGGCGAAGATGACGACTCTTCTTTAGGGGACTTCCTGGGTGAGGATGCCAATGGTGACGCCGCCGCTGTGGGCGCGCCTTTGGATGTTGCCACAGAAGAAGGCTTGCGGGATGCCACGCGTAATATCTTGGCAGGCTTGACGGCGCGAGAAGCCAAAGTGCTCCGAATGCGGTTTGGGATCGATATGAATACTGACCATACTTTGGAAGAGGTGGGTAAGCAGTTTGATGTAACCCGAGAGCGGATTCGGCAGATCGAAGCGAAAGCCTTGCGTAAGTTGCGACATCCCAGTCGTTCCGAGCACCTCAAGAGCTTTCTTGATTAAAAGCTTTCTTGATTAAAAGCTTTCCCAATTAAGCATTTTCTTGGTTGATCGTGATCTTAATTCGGCGCGTTCTTGATCAACCGCATATTCAGCCGCTCAGTCGATGGTTGACGGTCTCGCCTTGAAAGAAGTCTTTAAGGATTTGGCGAGGATCCGATCGGGTCATCACCTTAGCAATAATCCTTGGCCGCTGTTCGACCAAGGGTTCGCACTGACGGGATCAATCTGAAAGCCGTATAACGTTAGTACTGAGCGGTTCCGCCGTCGACGCTCAAGAGGGCGCCGGTGATGCCGCCGCCGACATCGCTTGCAAGCAGAACGGCAACGGCTGCCACCTCTTCGACAGTGTTCGGGCGTTTGATCGCCGCTTCCTGCGAGAAGGTCGTGACCATTTCATCAAAGGTCATTCCCATCGCTTCTGCGGTCTTCGGGCCGTTGTCCCGCACAATATCCGTGATGATGAGGCCAGGACAGATGGCATTCACGGTAATGCCTTCGGTACCCACTTCGCGAGCAATTGATTTCGTCATCCCGTTTACCGCATGTTTCGCTGTGCTATAAGCGGTTAAGACCGGCTTGCCGTGCTTGCCTTCCATCGAGGAGATATTAATGATGCGTCCCCATTTTTGGGGCAGCATCAGTTGTAGGGCCCGGCGCGTGCCCCAAAAGGTGGAGTACACGTTCCATTTCATGCATTCATCGAAGGACTCATCGCTGAGGTTCGCCGCCGGTTGCAAATCACCTGCGCCACCTGCGTTATTCACCAAGATGTCTAATCGACCAAACTGCTCTGCGGTTGCGCTCACGAAGTGTTCAATCGACGCCTGTTCCATCGCATCACCTTGAATGAAAACCAGGTCATCACCCGCATTGAGTTCAGCCAACATTGCCGCGGCTTTTTCTGGATTTCTTGCCATGATCGCAACTTTTCCGCCTTCAGCAAGAAACGCTTCAGCAATCGCGCGTCCAATGCCTGCTGACCCGCCGGTGATCGCGGCAACTTTTCCTTCTAGTTTCATTTCAATGTCCTTATGTTAATAAATCAAAAGCATCTAGTTCTTCGATTGCGCGCAGAGAATTGCCCAGTAGCGTTTCACCCAGCGCGCGACCGCGTTCATTGGCTAAATCCAGCGCACTACAAATTACCACGGCATAGCAAAGGAAATACAGCGCGCATTGGGTGTAGCGGTGCCGGCAGGCCTCGAGGGGGTAAGTAACGCCCGCGGCAGTGAGCTCAGCGTGATACAGCGCCACCCAGTCTTTGGCATTACGGACCGTATCATTCGGGCTTTGGGTGAGGAAGTAGGCCAGGTCATGTTCTGGCGCCGATTTTGAGATGGCTTGGAAATCGACCAGCGCAATGTGATCCGCGCCAAAAAAGATGTTGTCCAGGCGCATGTCGCCATGACTGATGCAGATCGGATCCGCGGTAATGTCTTCCAGTAGCGCAGGCAAGTGTTCGGGTATCTGCGGGGCAAGCCGCGCGGCCTTGTCTGAGATGAGCTCTGGGAACAAAGTTTTGACCATAGGCCAGCCGGCTGAAAAACCAGCCTGCATGCCGCTGACTTGAGCTTCGTTATTATGCCGAGCAATCGAGCTGAAGGCGGTTGTTTCAAAGGTTTCACCATGAAATTTCGCCAGCGCTTTGACCACCTGCTCGCACTGCTCGATGCTGCAACCCGCAACCTGGTCACCAATCTCGTATTGATCTAAATCTTCAAGCAATAGGACAAAAGCGGCGGAAGTTGCGTCGTATTCGGCGTGAAAGCAGCTTGGCGCGCGAATGGAAAGGGTTGGCGCAATTTCTTGGTAAAAGGTAATTTCGCGCTCGTACATTTGATACAGGCCTGCAACTGCGCGATTGTCCGCCACCGGTGATTGAAACTTTGCAATCAACGTTTTGGGACAATTCTCGCCGTCAAGGGTCACCCGAGTGACCAGGCCTAAGATGCCAACCCCTTCGCCGAGAGGTTTAACTGAAAAGGCCTCAACCGAGCAATCGAGTACCGTGCTGAGCCAATCGGTTGTCAGTTCTTCTGGTGAAATGGGGAAGCGGGTTGTCATAAGGGCGACTCCTCTAATGCTGTGATGTTAGCTGCGCCAAGATTGGGTCTTCTCGATGGCTTGCCTAAAATATTTTAGGCTGAGCCCTAAGCAGATAATGGCAACCGAATAATTGACCACGGCGAGTAATGAAATGGATTGGCCTAAAGCCAGTTCACTTTCAAATACAAAGTCGCTGATGACCGCGGGTAGCGATGGGGCAAAACTATAGGATAAAAAGTTAACTGCGATCAGATAAAACGCGACCATTTGCCCTCGAAGTTCATTCGGGGCCACGGTTTGAAGGGTCACGATAATCAGTCCCGGCGGCATCGCCATGCAAAAGGTAACGGGAACGAGCAGGGCGAGCGCAATATAAGGATCGGACGCGACGGTTAGGAAGGCTGCCATTGGGAGCAAGGCCACGGTCGAGTAAAGGACAACGCGTAAGGTCGCGTCCACTTGGCCGCGCTTTATCATGGCGCTCGCAAACAGCCCGCCAGCAACGCTGCCGGAGATCCCCACAACGAGCGCGATACTGCCATAGGATAAGCCAATGTCGGTGCGGCTCCATTCGTGGTTTCTAACGAAGTACTCCACCAACCAGCTGAACAAAGACCAGCCTTGGGTTGCGAGACACAAATAACCTAGGAAAACAAAAAAGAAAAAATGTCTTCGGCTTTTGATAAAGGACCAAACATCCTTCATGGGAACTGACGTATTGTCCGCAAGTTGTTTGTTTTTTCGAGCGGGTTCTATTAAAAACCACATGGCGAGCGCGACCAAAAGGCCCGGCGCGCCAACCAGCATTAAAACCATCTGCCAGGAATAGATCTCCCCAAGCACGGGCACCACAAAGTTGGGTGTGCTCTCAAGGTAATCAATTAAGGGCCCGCCAGCGATATTGGCCAGTCCTTGGCCGATGAAGGGCGCAGAGGCCACGATGCCGATGGCAATTGGGAGTCGCTCGGGTGGGAAATAATCTGCGAGTGCCGAGTTTGAGGCGGGCCCAAGGGTTGCTTCGCCGACGCCGACGCCCATTCTTGCGAGGAACAGTTGCCAGTACTGAGACGCGGCACCGCACATCATGGTCATAAAGCTCCAGCCTGCGATCCCGGCGGTCATCAAATTAATCCGGTTGTAACGATCCGTAATTCGGCCAGCAGGATAGGTCATGAGGGTATAGAACAAGGCAAACGCAAAGCCCATGATGAGCGAGACTTGTGTGTCCGAGATGCCGCCCAAGTCGCGCTTAATGGGGCCGATCATGACGTTGAGGATTTGACGGTCAATAATCGAAAAGGTCGAAGCCAGGGTAAAAATAACGACTACGAGGATTAGATAACGATTCGAAAAATTTTGGTTCACAAAAATTACCTTTTGACCTCTTAAATCGGAGGTCAACATATCACAGAATGAGATGCTGGGCTTTGAATAACGTGCAAAGGGTGTAATCATCGAAGGGCGGGCTGCGCCAATAAAGGCGAATCCGCGCTCTGCTAGCCGCGTATGATTATGGACAGCATGCGTTATCAGAACGGGTCCTTCTAAGCGAAACGCATCACCAAGGGTTGTGGGTTGTTGTTCGGCACCATTGAGTGTCTGACCGTTCTGACCGCTTGGCTTCAACGCGACGGGTCGCGGGCTGCAATAGGCGCAGGCCTAAATGCGAGAACTTGCTAGCGGTTCTTTTAAGGACTCCGTTTTAAATTGCGATCGAACAAATCATGCAATCGTTCCCAATGCCGCTCTGCACTGGGTTTGTGATAGATCGCGCCGCGACCCGGAAAGGCAAAGCCATGCTCGGCCCCCGGGTACCACTCTAATCGGTAGTTAATTTGGCTTTCTTCAAGGTGTGCCTCAAGCGCATCGATTGTATCCTTGGGTGCAAAGTGATCAATCTCGGCGCAGGCGAAATACATCTCACCGGTGATGTTCTGAGCGGTCAGGTGAGGTGAGTCATCGCGTTTGGTGAGTAAGTTCGCGCCGTAAATCGAGGCGGCGCAAGCGATTCGTTCGGGGTAGCAGCCAGCGGCTTTAAACACGAAGGGCCCGCTCATGCAGTAGCCGACGGCGCCAACTCGGTCACTGTTTGCGGCCTCAAAATGGTCAACAAAGTCGAGAAGGGCAGCGGTGTCTTGCATGATTAAGTCAAGAGATAAGTGTTTGGTCATGTCAAACATGGTCTTCATGGCCGCATCCGATCGGTCCCAAACAAATTCTTTTGTTTTTCGGTAGTAAAGATTTGGCAAGACCACAACGTAACCGGTGGTCGCAATTCTTCGCGCCATGTCGTGCAGTTCTTCGCGCTTGCCCGGGGCATCCATATAAAACAAGACCACGGGGAAGGGGCCGTTTTCTTCAGGATGGGTCACGAAGGTGTTCATGAGACCATCTTGGGTTTGGATGTTTAGGTTGTGTTCGATCATCGTGGGGCATTCCTGAGTGTTTTTAGTTGAGGTGCTAGATTGAATAAGAACGTATTGAGTCGCTAAAGGAAATAGACGCCTAAGCCATTGTTTTTTTTGTTTATGAATGGCTCATACATTTGCACGTTGGGCACACTACTTTTTTTAAGAAAAACCCGCTTTAGGTCTCGTTACGTGACATACTCACTTTTATGAATTTGACAGAAGAATTTCAATTTCTTAGGTCGGTAATAGCTTAATATTTAATTTGATAATATATAGATTGCTTAAAGAAACGCTTAAAATTTTTAGTCACTTAACGATTGTTTTGCTCGCAGCTTGTGGTGGCTCTGAGTCGGTCGAAAAGGCGCCAATGCCTCAGCCCTCGGCTCTGCCTCCTGATGACGCCCTGGTGGCGGCAAAGCGGCTGATGCCCGAAGACGTGGCGGGTATTTTAGATCGCGCGATCGAGGAGATGATTGCGCGTGATGCTACGGGTATTGTGAGTATTAGTGATCGAGTTGGTAATGTTTTAGCTGTGTCTGAGCACGGGGTAAGCACTCGGTACGTACAAATTGCGCCAGGGCCGGGCGCGGACACGGCGGCAGGAAACGTTGGCTTGCAATCTGCGCTGGTGCCGAGAACGGCGGTTGCAATCTCAAAAGCGGTTACGGGCGCGTACGTCTCGTCGGGCGGGAACGCCTTCAGCACGCGCACAGCGAGCATGATCATTCAGCCCCATTTTCCGCCCACTACGTACACCGTTGGTTTGGAAAGCGGACCCTTATTTGGGTTGCAGTTTTCTCAACTGGCCTGTTCGGATGTGATGGCGTCAGCTGAAGCTGTGATAAACCGCAACATCGGACCCAGAAAATCGCCGCTCGGAATGTCGGCTGATCCTGGCGGGTTCCCACTCTATAAGGAAGGTGTTTTAGTCGGTGGGATTGGTGTTAGCACGAAAGCAGTTTATGGTTTTGACGATAACGTTGAAGATTTTGACGAAGATGTCGATGAGGCGATTGCGCTTTTAGCCGCGTCACACTTTTTGCCACCCGCTACGATCCGAGCGGACAAAATTTCAGTGGACGGCACCTTGCTCAGGTACTCAGATGCAGAGATTGTAGAGCCCGATAGTAATCTCGTTAATGAACTCACGCAGCCTGATAGAGACTTGATCGAAGCCAGCTTGATTTCAGTTCCAGGCTACTTCAATTCGGCTCAAGGTATCAAAACCGGCCAGCAGTACGGTCAAGAAGGATCCGGTATTAGACCGGTAACGCCAGATGAGTTTTCGATTCCGGACGCGTTTATTTTAAGCGACGGTGCAGGCGGCAATCGATTCCCAATAAAAGCTGCAGCCGATGGCAATGGCAGTGAAATGCCCTTAACGCAGGATGAAGTCAGGCTGCTTCTCGAAACAGCTCATCAGACGATGTCTGCAGCACGCGGACAAATTCGGCGACCGCTCAACCAGTCGGCTCGCGTGTCCATGGTTGTTGTAGATACAACGGGCGAAATCTTGGGGTTAGTGGTTGGCTCAGACGCGCCGATTTTTGGGCTCGATGTTGCCGTTCAAAAAGCCCGTACGGCGACTTTTTTCTCTAGTCAGTTGGCTGCGACCTATTTAACAGGTTTGAACAGAGATGAAATTTCGGACTACGTTCAAAGGGTGCGTGTGTTTCTGAATGATCCGCTCGCCTTAACGGGACTGCATGCATTTTCGGATAGAGCGGGCGGGAATCTATCGAGGCCCTACTTCCCAGATGGTGAGCTAGGACGGCCTAATGGGCCTTTGTCTAGGCCGATAACGGAGTGGAGTCCATTTGCCACCGGGTTGCAGGAAAGTCTCGTGCGTCCAGAAGTGGTGAACCACTTAGGCTTTGTTGATGGGACTTCTGATAAAGGAGCCGCGAATGAGTGCGTCGGGTTGTTAAATGAGGGTGGCGATATCCATTTGCTTGGAAACGGCATTCAGATTTTCCCAGGAAGCGTGCCCATTTATCGTGGATCAACTTTGATTGGTGGCATTGGTGTATCGGGCGATGGGGTTGACCAGGATGACATGATTGCTTTTTTAAGTGTGCATCGAGTAGGAGAAGCTTTAGGCACGCTTGGGAATGCGCCGAAAGAAATCAGAGCGGACACAATTGAAGTCGATAACGTTCGGTTGCGGTACATCTCATGTCCTTTTAATCCTTTTCTCGACGAAAGTGAGCAAGAGGTTTGTAATGGTAAATAACGTGCTGATTATTGCGCTGGTAATGCTGCTGCCGGCACAAGCCTTTGGTGCGCACGATCAGGATGAAAAATCGCTGGAAATCAGTAACGACCCCGTTTCTGTTGCTCAAAACCCTCGACCGAATCGATCTCGCCAAGATTTAGACCGGATGGCACCGCTCGATATTCGGTTGTTGCAACGCGAGGGCGGGATGTTAGAAGCCTTGCCTGATCGATGGCGAATCGTTGAGTCCATTGGTGTGAATGAGCGCTGGTGGGATCCTTATAACCAGAACACCTTGAAGGGCGATCGGCCGATACTAGGTTCCAAAGATTTATTTTTTGCATTGGGTTTGGTCTCAGATACGGTTGTCGAACCCCGAACCTTTCCGATTCCAGTAGGGGTTCAAACAACTGGTGACGCAGGGCAGTATGATCTTCACGGCGATGGTCAAAGCAATATCTTTAGTCAGACAATCATCGCGAGCCTATCACTGATTAAGGGGTCAACAACTTTCAAACCGCAAGATTGGGAATTTCGATTAACACCCGCATTTAATTTCAACCGGGTCGATATTAACGAGCGTCGAATTCTTTATGTGCAACCCAGTAAATTTGGGAAGAGAAGCCGAAATTTCGGCACTCTGCAAGAAGCCTTTTATGACTATCATATAAGGAATGTTGGAAGTCGTTATGATTTTGACTCGGTACGGATAGGGATCCAACCATTTTCGAGCGACTTCAGAGGCTTTCTGCTTCAAGACGCCTTGATGGGTGTTCGGCTCTTTGGCAATCGCGATAACAATCGGTATCAATATAACCTAGCGTACTTTCGGCGGCTTGATAAAGATGTGAATAGTGGCTTGAATGACTTGAGCACGCCGCTCCGTCGAGATCATATTTTAACGGCAAACCTGTATCGTCAAGACTTTCCGTCTCCAGGCCTAACCAGCCAAATCTCAATTACCGCTAATCTGAATGAGGAAAATCGCAGGCAAGCAATTGATGCCAACGGCTTCCCCACTCGGCCTGCTTTGATCGGTGATTTGCGGCCTCGTCGCTACCACGTTACCTACCTGGGTTATTCCCTTGATGGAAGATACGGGAGACTCAACGTAGCAGGGTCTGCCTACGCGGCATTTGGTCGAGATAAAAATAACCCCATGACTTCTCGGCCCAGTAAAATCAGGAGTCACTTTCTTGCCTTAGAACTCTCTGTGGATAACGACTGGCAGCGTTATCGATTGTCCGGGGTTTATGCATCTGGCGATGATAATGTGTTTGATGACAAGGCATCGGGATTTGATGCGATCTTTGAGAATCCACTCATCGCTGGTGCAGACACCAGTTACTGGATGCGTCAAACGATACCCTTCGTAGGTGGTGGCCGAGGGATTGGCTTAAACGGCCGCAACGGGTTACTACCCTCGCTTCGTTCTTCCAAAGAGCAGGGGCAAAGCTTTTTTAGTAATCCTGGGTTGATGCTTTTAGGCGTGGGTGCTGATTTCGACCTGACGCCGAGCTTGCGGTGGTCTGTTAATTACAATCATCTTTGGTTCGACGAAGTTGATGGGATAAGCCAGCTGAGGATGCAGAGTGGCATCACCCGCAAGATCGGCGTTGATGCCTCAACCTCTTTAATCTATCGACCTGGCTTTATTCAAAATTTTGTTATTCGATTTTCTTATGCGGAGCTGACGCCGGGCGCCGGTTTTAGTCGTTTATTTGACAGTACTCGAGACGATGACCGCTTTTATAGCAGCCTCCTTAATATTGTTATAAGTTATTGATATAAATATGATTTTTAAATTTTTATTATTGTTTTTGATGCAACTGGTTGTAGTCAGTTCGTGCCTAGGCGCAAGCAAAGGAATGGGCGAGGCTTTCCCCCGAATCTATCCTGAGATGGTGCCAGCGCCTTTCTCTCAAAACGCTGCGACCGCCCAGCTGAAAACAGCGGGGTGTCAAACCTGCCACGCGAAAGCTGAGCATAAAACCATGCACAAGGCGCCAAGCGTTGTGCTGGGGTGTACTGACTGTCACGGTGGGAACGCCAATGTTCAGTGGGCAGGCGATCTTTGGGTAGCTCCGGAGGCGTCGGATGCGTCGCATGCTTCGGCCGAGCGTTATGCTGATAAAGATCATGCAGTCAAAGATCGCTCAGGAAAGGATCATCATGGTGACAATCATTATGACGCCCATGGGGATGACCACGATTACCCGTCTGGTTACAAAGCGGCAATGGACGCGGCCCATATCCTACCAACCTACCCGAGTGTTTGGCCGGGTAGTGAGAACCCTAAACGATCCTTTGCGAAACTGTTGAAAGAGTCGCCGGAGTTCGTTCGTTTCATGAACCCATCAGATTATCGCGTTGTGCGGATGGCCTGTGGGGCTTGTCATCTGGATACCATTGAAGCTGCTGAAAGATCGTTGATGGCAACTGGCGCCATGCTTTGGGGTGGGGCTTCTTACAATAACGGTATCTTGCCTTACAAAAACTATATCCTTGGCGAGGCGCATACGCAGGAAGGGCTGCCTGCAATGTTGACGAGCCCGACTGACCAGGACGGGACGCTCAGCGAAAAAGAAAAGCTTAGAGGTGCGTTGCCTTCTTTGTTGCCTTTGCCTGCTTGGCAGGTGGTGCCGCCGGCGGATGTTTTTCGCGTTTTTGAAAAAGGCGGGCGGAATATCAACACGCAGTTTCCTGAAATCGGACTGCCCAATGCCACTGGGTTGTTGCAGCGGCTAGAAGAACCTGGGCGCCCGGACATAAGACAATCCAACCGAGGACCCGGCACCGGGTTAAGAGTGGCGATTCCTGTCTTGAATATACACAAGACCAGGTTGAATGACCCTTTTACAACGATGATGGGCACGAACGATCAGCAAGGAGACTATAGAGCCAGTGGGTGTGCGTCCTGCCACGTCGTTTATGCGAACGATCGAGAGCCCAGACACAGCTTAACGTATGCTAAATATGGCCGGGATGGCAAAAGCTTCACCTCTGACGTCACCATTGATAAAAATGAATCGGGGCACCCGATAGAACACGTGTTCACGTCCGCGATACCCACCTCTCAATGCATGACGTGTCACATGCATCAACCCAATATATTTCTTAATTCTTATCTCGGTTATACGATGTGGGATTATGAATCCGATGCCCCGTCGATGTGGCCGGAAGAGCAGGTTTACCCTACAAGTGACGAGGCACGAGCCGTGCTCGATAGGAATCCAGAAGGCGCGGCGCCCAGAGGTAAGTGGGCAAGTGAAGATTTCTTAAGAGATGTCTACGACCTGAATGCGACGCTGAAAGATACTCAATTTGCTGACTATCATGGGCATGGATGGAATTTTAGGGCGGTATTCAAACGGGATAGAGCTGGGAACCTGTTAGATGAGACAGGGAACAAAGTCGCTAACGATGACCCTGAAAAGTTTCGCAAAGAGGGTGAGGCGAAGTTTGTGGAAATTGGCGTCAACCCGGGTAAAGCCGTGCACCTGATGTCAATTCATGCCGAGAAGGGCATGCAGTGTGTGGACTGTCACTTTAGCCAAGATGGTCATGGCAATGGGTTTATTCATGGAGAGGTCGCGAACGCGGTACAGATCGGCTGTAAAGATTGTCATGGCACGACCGAAAGTTATCCGACCTTAATGACGTCAAATGTTGCTGCGCCGACGGGTGGTGAGGATTTGAGTCTGATTAGGAACTCAGATGGTAAAAAGCGCTTTGAATGGATTGAGTCCGCGGGCGTGAGGACTCTGATTCAGCGTTCTGTTTTGGACCCCAACCTTGAGTGGGAAGTGTCGTTAACCCGAGATGCAGTTGATCCAACACACGGGAGCTTTAACGAAAAGGCGGCGGCCGCGAAGTTGGTCCAGTCGTCCAAGAAGGAAAGTAGTGGCGAATCAGGTTATGAGCAGATCGCACATGGGGACAACATGACCTGTTATAGCTGTCATTTGTCTTGGTCAACCTCGTGTGGCGGCTGTCACTTGCCCATAGAAGCGAACTGGAAAACTGAGAGCCACAAGTATGATGTGGGCGAGACTCGAAATTTTGCCACATACAATCCACAGGTTGCCCGTGATCAAATCTTTCAGTTGGGCCGGCATCAAACAACGAAAGGGAATGTGATTGCGCCGATTCGGTCGACGTCGGCGCTGCTTCTCAGTTCTACCAATATCAATCGAGAAAGAATTTACGTTCAGCAACCACCGGTATCCGCCGCGGGTTTCTCATCGCAGGCATTTGCGCCTCATTTTCCCCATACCGTTCGAAAAGAAGAGACGCGGGTTTGCTCGGATTGCCATTTGTCGGCAAATGGCGACAACAACGCGATCATGGCTCAGACCCTGCTTCTAGGAACCAACTTTATTAATTTTGTTGGGCTGCACAGCTATGCCGGAACAGAGAACGGTCTTTGGGCTGTGAGAGTGACTGAATACGAGGAGCCGCAGGCTGTTTTTGGGTCTTACCTCCATCGCTACGCTTATCCAGATTATTATGAAAATCACGTTTCTGATAATGACAGAGAGTTGAAGAGCTGGGTTCGCGGCACCGCATTCGATCCAGACAATGGCTATTCTGGCGAGACCGGCGCGCTTGAGGAGATCAGCAACGTTTTTCAGCGCGCTGATGGGGCAGTCCAATGCCTTCAGCATCGAGGAGAGTACTTGTATGTTGCTGAGGGGCGTGGCGGCTTTAGAGTTTACGATATCGCTAACATCGCGAATAAATCGATTTCGGAACGGATTGTTCGGGCGCCTTTTTCACCGCTAGGCCATAACGCGCATGTTGGATCGAAGCAGGCAACCTGCTTCGCAATTGGCACGACACAACCAGTGCATCCCCCTAAGAACACCAAGTTTATGCAAGAGGTGAATCAAGAGCAGAGCATGCATCCGTTGTTTAGCTATGCTTTTGTTACGGATGCTGAAGAGGGATTGATTGTCGTTAATATCAACACGTTTGGTGATGGCGATCCGCTCAATAACTTCTTGGAGCGCGCTCTAACTTGGAACGAAAACGGGTTGTTGGATGGCGCTCGGTTTATTTCACTTTACGGCAGCTTTGCCTACATTGTTGCGGATCAAGGGTTGATAACCCTGAATATTGATAACCCGCTCAAGCCGGTTGTGACGTCGGTCATTCAGCTAGCCGGTATGAGATCGTTTGCAACGCAGTTTCGTTATTTGTTTTACACCTCTGAAACAGGCCTTGGCGTGGTCGACATTACTGATCCCAGCCAGCCTGTTCTGGTGAAGGATAGTGCGGTTGCACTGGCTGATGCTCGCAAGCTTTATCTTGCGAGAACCTATGCGTATGTTGCCGCGGGTGAAGATGGGCTTGCGATCATCAACATTGAAAAACCAGAGGCACCTGTTTTGGATCAGATGTTCGATGGCGAGGGTCAGCTAAAAGACACATCCGATATTGTTATAGGAACGACTAACGCGTCGTTGTTTGGATATGTGGCCGATGGTGACTTTGGGTTTAAGTTACTTCAGTTGACCAGCCCCTCCTCACAACCGAATTTCTATGGCTACTCACCCCAGCCAAAGCCAGAAGTCATCGGCTGGATGCCGAGTAAGTCTCGGGTACTTTCGATTTCCAAAGGCCTCGATCGTGACCGGGCCGTTGATGAATCCGGTAATCAAATTGCCGTCTTCGGAAGATTGGGGTCTAGACCGTTCAATCGCGAAGAAATGGAAGGCCTTTTTAAAAGGCTGGATGGGCAGATGTACTTTGTTAATGATAGTGATTCCACTGTCGTAGATGCGCCTAGGCCGGCCGGAGCGAACTAAATGATCGAAAAATACGATGTTGTAATTGTTGGATCTGGTCCCGCGGGAATTAGTGCCGCCTGCCATGCTGCAAGTTTGTCGATGAGCCACATGCTGGTTGAGAAAACGGATCATCTATCCGATACGATTTTCAAATACCAAAAAGGCAAACATGTCATGGCAACCCCTGAGGTGCTGCCATTAAGAAGCGACATAGCCTTCGCCGCTGGCAAGCGTGAGATGGTATTGGATGCTTGGGGAGAGGCTGTCGAGAAAATGAGCGCCCAGGTCCGCTTTGGCTTTGATGTTACAGAAATTACAGGGCAAAAAGACGATTTTCTCGTGACCGCTGCAAATGGCGACGCAGTAAGGTGTCGAAATATCGTGCTCGCTTTGGGCAACCAGGGCAATCCTAATCTGATTGGATTCCCTGATGATGGATCGGTCATCGTTGAATATCAGCTTGACGATCCGCTCGAGATTTTAGATGAAAAGGTTGTGGTTCTCGGCGGTGGTGACGCCGCTATTGAGAACGCCATGGGGTTGGGTCAAGACCCTGACCAAGGAAATGAGGTGACCATTGTGCAGCGCCGCGCAGAATTTGCGAGGGCTAAAAAAGCCAATGTTGATGGGCTGATGGCGGCCGCCTCAAATGAATTGCTCTGTATTATGACGGAAGCGGCGCCTCAGGAAATAAAAGGTGGCATCGTTCGGATAGAAGGCCGGGATGGTGAACTCAATGTCCCTGCGGATCGACTCATCGCAAGACTGGGTTCTGCACCCCCAAGAAAGCTTCTGGAGTCCTTTGGCATCGAATTTACGGGCCAGGAGAAAGAAGCCCTCCCAAAAATTTCAGCGCGATTTGAGTCAAGCATTGCTGGAATGTATGTTGTGGGTGCAATTGCGGGCTACCCCCTGATTAAAAATTGTATCAATCAAGGATTTGATGCGATCGAGTATATTAACGGCAACCTTGATTTGGCTTCTGTAGACGAGCCTTTGTTGGCAGCCAAGTTTGAGTTCCTTCCGGTGCAACACACTGTTGAGGAGTGGCTTGCCCTTATTCCGAAGGCCATCGACTTGCTCTCGCCATTGTCGCCATTGCAGTTGCGAGACTTTCTTCTTGAAACGAGTATGCGGCATGCCAAAGCGGGTGAGGTTATCTTTGAGAAGGGCGCAGCAGGGTCTTCAGTCTTCGCTGTTTTTGCCGGTGGCATTAAAATATTAATTGAGACGGGTGAAGACCTTTTAGAGATTCCTATGGGTGCCGGTCAAATGTTTGGAGAAGTCGGCCTTATTTCGGGTCGGCCAAGAGGCAGCACCGTCGTCTCCAGTGAATCTACGATCCTTTTAGAAATACCGCGAACAGCCTTGTTGAAATTGATGTTAAGTCAGGAGCGCATAAAAAATTATGTCGATGACCTGGTCGCAACGAGAATGTTCTCTCAAGTCTTTGGTCCTTCGCTTTCCGACGAAAGTAAAAAAATGATACTTGCTGCGAGCGAATTAATTACCGTGCCGCCTAACCAATACCTCATTACAGAAGGTGATACAAAGAGTGATGCTTATTTGATTCGATCGGGTTCCATGGTGGTTGAAAGAGAGCTCATGGGGTCAACTGTTTTTGTTACTTACCTACAGGCCGGGGCTGTCGTGGGCGAGATGGCCGCCTTGATGGACGGGTCAAGAAATGCCTCGGTCAAGGCGACCGTAAAGTCAGAAGTGCTAAAAATCCCCAAAGAAGCGCTGATAGCAGCCTTAGCCAGTAACGATGATGTGCGCACGTTAGTCGAAAGTAAGATGGAAAGCCGAATTCAGGTCAACGACTTTATCACATCAAATAAAACGCAATTTTCATCAGCGGTTGAAATGAATTCGGCGATTGCAGGGTTTGTTTTCGAAAACGGATTGGGAGAAGCGACCGACGTTTTAGTTATTAACGAAAACTTATGTATAGGCTGTGATTATTGCGAGATTGCGTGTGCAGAATCCCATAATGGGATAACGCTGCTGAATCGAGAGGCGGGTACAACTTTTGAAAAGCTCCACATACCAACATCATGTCGTCATTGCGAGCAGCCGCAATGTATGACCGAGTGTCCTCCAAATGCGATCACGCGTTCGGTCGATGGTGAGGTGTTTATTGCAGATACGTGTATCGGTTGCGGAAATTGCGAGCGAAACTGCCCCTACGATGTCATTAAGATGGAAAGAGCCCCAGAACCGCGGTCAAACTTTCTAAGTTCGGTGCTTTTTGGCTTGGGCCCAGGTATCGGTCACCGTGATAGGCGAGCGGTGAAAGTTGAGACGTCGAGTCCAAAGTTGGCGCGAAAATGTGACATGTGTAAAGGCATTGATGGCGGGCCTGCGTGTGTCAGAGCCTGTCCCACTGGTGCTGCCGCCAGGGTTTCCGTAAATGAGTTCATAAACTTTAACGAGCTGTAATGCCCAACGATAGAAGACGACGATAAGCTATGCCAAATGTAATTTCTCAGAGATTCGAATCGTTCCTAAGCTTTAATCGCTACCGATACCTTTGGGTCGCTTTGGCTTTGATGGTTGTGGCGATTGGCTGTTACGTTTTTGCCCCGGTTAAAACAGAGCATAATGGGGGAACCTGGTTCGGTTATACCCTTGGGGTTATCAGTGTAGGCCTGATGGTTTGGTTGGCGGCCCTAGGTTTGCGTAAAAGATTGATCCGGCCCGGTAAATGGAGCCAAAAAGGAAGGACTTCAGCCCATGTTTACCTGGGCATTGCACTGGCTTTGATCGCAACGCTGCATACGGGGTTTCAGTTTGGGTGGAATGTCCACACGGCTGCTTTTGGCGGGATGATGATTGTGATCGTTTCTGGATTTATTGGTGTGGCGATTTACGCAACAGTACCCTCAAAGCTGTCAGAAAATTCAGGAAGTCAGACGTTTGTCGAGCTAAAGAGCCAATTGGATCAGGTGAATCTCCAGTTGGATAAAGTGTTATTCGAATTAGATGGACCACCACTTAAGCTTGGCGAGCGAGTTTTAAAGACAGATGGCGTTCTTGTTAGTCAGCTCAGAGCCCTATTTTCTCAAGTGGCGTTGCCTGTTTTCGAACAATTCCGGGACAGTATCCAGCAGGCGCGCGATGCTGGTGCGATTGAAAGAGATTTGAGTTTAACCGTTTTGCGATTAACCCAATCAAAAGCGGCGTTGGTGAAGAGAATAAGGCTGCATCAAAGATATAAGGCCCTCATCAGTATATGGCTTGCAGTGCACGTGCCATTTACGTTCTTTTCAATGCTTCTGGTCGGGATCCATATCTTCGCCGTTTTCTACTACTGGTGATCTCGACTATGCAAATAAAACTGACAACAATTATTTATCGCCAGAGCGGTCGTCAAACTCGCAAGGTCGAAACGTTTGAGGGACCAAAGTTGTCTTTTGGGCGTAGTGCAAGCAACGACGTTGTCCTGTCGGATCGCTCGCTGCCGGTAAAGTGCTTTGACTTAGACATTGTGGACGGTGTCGTGGGCCTTAGAGCAACCGATAATGACACTAAAGCGTCGATTGACGGTGTTGATCTGAAGCGTCCTGAGTTTTTATCGGGTGAATCGCAAGCCGAATTCAAGGTTGGACAATATTCGATCTCACTTGGCCTTTCTTCTGATCAGGATATGGTCTTGGTTAACATCGATCCAGGCGGGAGTGTGGGCTACACGCCACGCTATGGTCCTGGTTTCAGAGTCCGGTCGAAGTTTGCGAGCCTTTTAAACGCTCGTTTTCTGTCTTGGGCAGGCGTTTTTGCTTTGTTCGCACTATTTGCGTGGTACCCTTTTTCATCTGAGGTCGCGTCAACCACCACCTTATCAAGTGATGTTTCAGATCAGGCGCCTGAGGTGCTCTGGGCCTCTGGCAAAATATCGTCGGCGCACCATAATTTTGCAGAATCATGCGATCAGTGTCATGTTGAGCCATTCGAGTCTGTCACCAGTGAAACCTGCTCAAATTGTCACGAGGCATTACCACAGCATGCCTCAGCGCTGTTGCTTTCCCTTTCAAGGCCAATCCCTGAGGGGCTAGATTCGCTGGAAGGGTTGGCGAAGGCCGAGTTTGGGATTGAAGAAGGCGGTTGTGCCAGTTGTCACAAGGATCACAATGGCGATGGGGGTGTGTTATCGATGCCAGACGGGCTGTGCCAGACCTGTCACGAAGGGTTGGATAAGCGATTGGCCGGACATATGGGCGCGGTCGGCTTCGATGATGTCGGCGCCTTTTCGGCGCACGGTGACTTTAAATACCTATCGGTTGATAGAACCGGCGGCGAAATCACCCTGGTGCGTTCTGCGCTGAGCCCGTCTAAAAGGGATCAAAGCGGCATCAGTTTTTCTCATGAACAACACCTCGCCGAATCAGGACTTGTATGGGAGATGGCTGAAGAGCAGACGCTTACTTGTGCCAGTTGTCATGCGTTAGATGTCTCAATGAAAAATTTCAAACCTGTCGAAATGGAAACGGGTTGTGGTGGCTGTCATGATCTTGCTTGGGGCGAGGATGACCTTGGTCAGGTTTTCCGACTGGAACATAACTCTTTGGCTGAAGCTCGATATGTTTTGGCGCGAGAGCTTTCGTTAGCGTCACTGAACGACCCAGGGTCGGTTAGGCCTAACCGCGCTGACGGAAACAGGGGTGTTGAAAATCTCGATGCAAAAGTAACAGAAATCCTGCTGGGAGAAACTGGCTTGTGTCTGGAGTGTCATGAATCTGCTCTAAATGATGATGGTACGAGGCTCGACGTTGTAACGATCTCGGATTTTGCGGTTCATGCAACCTTCGATCACAGCGTCCATAAGCTAGAACCGCTGCAGTGTAATAGTTGTCATGATGCTAAAGGGTCTACCGAGGCAGAGGACGTCTTGATGCCCAAGATTGAGGTGTGTTCGACTTGTCATGCTGACCCGGGCGTCAGTCACCGGATTGAATCTGATTGCCTGATGTGTCACGAGTATCATGCAACCCCGCCAGTTTTTCCGAAACTGAGTTCGGGGCTTGATGCGTTCGCTGCGCGACTCGTTCTCGAGCCTAACCGAGGAGGAAACGAAAAATGAAACGATTTCTGTTAGGTCTGCTTTGTATCGTTAGCTTTTCAATGTCTGCAAATTTGCAAGCGGATCAAAAAATCAGTCAGCAGGATCAGCATCTAGGCGTAAACAGTTGTGGCGGATCAATGTGTCATGGTCGGCAGCATTCGACAGGCGATGTGGTTTATCAGAACGAAATTGCGATATGGCAGTCGTCTCATAGTTATCTGGGTGCGCATCATAGGGCTTACCAAGTTTTAAATGGGGCGTTAGGAAAAGCGATTACGCGCAATATGGGTTGGGAAGATGCCTCGAAACGCGGGGAATGCCTGGGGTGTCATACGGACTTAGTCCCAGAAAGTGAGCAAGGGTTGTACTACCAAATAACGGATGGCGTTAGCTGCGAAAGTTGCCATGGGGGTTCAGAGCGTTGGCTGAAGTTGCATTATGACGCGTCTTGGGACGCCAGCCGCCACGCCGATGTGGGCTATGTGGATCTTTCCAATCAGAATTTAAAGGCGCAAGTCTGCTTGGATTGTCATCTGGGTTCGAATAAAGGGAACCAGTTTGTAACGCATGAAATGATGAGCGCTGGGCACCCAAGGCTTGCGTTCGAGTTATCTATTTTTGAGGATCTCCAAGCCCATTATGAGATTGCTCAACCCAAGCAAGGGCAAGAACTCGATGTTATGACAGCCCAAGTTTGGGCATTGGGTCAAATTACGGCGGCCGAACGATACCTGAGTTTGGTGTTGCATCGCGAGGTGGATGCCACCTTGGTGCCGGAGCTTTCCTTGTTTGACTGCCGCGCGTGCCACCAGGATTTTGCCGATGCGGGCGCGGTATTTGATTCTGTTCAGGGCCGCGACGACGGCAGAAAAATCGGTCAGTTAGTGCTTTCTGACTACAATATAAGGTTTGCATCGCTGATCGAGTTGAGCCTGGTTTTGGATAGCAGCGCCCAAATAGCCGACTTGCTTGTTCAAATGAATAGAGCGGTTGCCTTGAGTCGAGAACCTTTTCGAGAGGCGGTAGGAAAGCTGCGAGCGGGCTTGATGCAATTAAAAGCCCGGGTGGGTGAGGCGTCTATGGAAGCTGAAACCATTAGGCGAATGCGCGCTAGGATTTTTACTTCAGATAGTCTCGTTCGGGATTATGCCGGTGCTGAGCAAGTTTACTTCGCGCTGTTGGCGCTGGGTGTTGACTCTGATCAGGTTAACCGATTTCTAAGCGATCAAATTGCGGCGCCCTCAAAATTCTCTCATCGCGCGTTCAGAGAGGCTCTGATTGAGCTTGAGGCGGAGCAGAGTAGTCAATCCATTAGCGCATTGTAGGAGGCGTCTTTTGTCAAAGGTCGTACAGGCGGGTTTCCTAAGGTTCCTAAAGGCTCGTTGGTTTCGAATCGTTGCTAGTTTTAGGAGGCATGCCAAATGGTAATCCCGGGGAAAAGTGAAGCCTCGAGTTCGGTCTCCGAGTTTGTTAACCCGCTCAGTGAACCGTGTGTCATGGTCATCTTTGGCGCATCAGGGGATCTGACAAAGCGTCTTTTAGTGCCATCCCTTTATAATCTGGCGTGTGATGATCTGCTTTCGCCAAATTTTGCGGTCCTTGGGACAGGTCGGAGCAAGCTTAGCAACGAAGCATTTCGGTCATCGATGGCGAGTGAAACGACTGGCTTACGCGCATTTCATACACGTCACGAGTTTGATGAGGTGGTGAGCGATGACTTGCTTTCGCGCTTCTTTTTTGAAAGCGCGAATATAGATATTGAGAGTTTTAAGGGCCTAAAGAAAACGGTTCAGGCGCTCGACAAAAAATATCAGGCTGGCGGCAATATCTTGTTCTACTTTGCCATGGCGCCCCGGTTTTTTGGCGCCTTATGTGAGAACCTGTATAAAGCAGGGTTTCAAGAAGGCAGTGGCTGGAAGCGTATTATCGTTGAGAAACCCTTTGGAACGAATTTACAGTCGGCATTAGCGCTTAACCAAGAAATATTACAGTATTGGAAAGAAGAACAAATTTATCGCGTTGACCATTACTTGGGAAAAGAAACGGTCCAAAACTTACTGGCCTTTCGATTTTCAAATGGCATGTTTGAACCTTTGTGGAATAAGTACCATATAGACAACATACAGTTTAATGTTTGTGAAGCCGTGGACGTTCAAGGTCGAGGAGGGTACTACGATCAGTCTGGTGTGCTGAGGGACATGATGCAAAATCATATGTTCCAGATGTTGTCGTACATCTGTATGGAGCCGCCCGGATCCTTTGAGGCTGACTCTATTCGCAATGAGAAAGCCAAGCTGTTGGAATCAGTCCGTATTTATACGGACGATGAGGTTCCAGAAAATGTCGTTAGAGGCCAATACGGCCCGGTTTATGATGCGCACGGGGACGTCGTTCAGTCCGGGTATCGGGAAGAGGCCGATGTGGACCCACAATCAAAGACGGAGACCTTTGCTGCTGCAAAACTACATATTGATAACTTGCGATGGCAAGGAGTACCGATTTATTTACGATCGGGAAAGGCGCTCTGGAAACGTAGTACGGAAATCGTCATAGAATTTAAGAAGCCACCGGAGACGTTGTTTAAGGGCACTGGTGTGCAAAATCTGACATCGAATCGATTGGTGTTTCATATTCAGCCCTTTCAGGGGATCGACTTGTTGTTTCAGGCGAAGACACCGGGTCCTACGATGCAATTGCAGGGTGTTGATATGAGCTTTAATTATGGTGAAGCCTTCAAATCCTCGCGTTATACCGGTTATGAAGTGATGTTGTATGCGTGCTCTCGTGGTGATGCCACCTTATTTTCCCGAGGTGATTTGGTCGAGGCGGCTTGGCGCGTTGCGCAGCCGCTGCTAGATCACTGGGAACGGGCGTCCGCGCCAGAGTTTCCAAATTACACACGAAATTCCTGGGGACCAAAATCGGCCTACGAGTTGTTAGAGAAGGATGGGCGACGATGGTTTGAGGTTGTTACCCCGGATGTTTTGGAAGAGTCTCCTTTGTTCGAAGGTGCAGATCCCTTGTTGCTCAGCGCAGTCATACTGGCCTTGCGTCCAATGACGGTGGCGCCGGGTGAGACCATCATCCGACAAGGTGAGGTGAGCACGGAAATGTATTTTATCTGTCGCGGTGAAGTTGATGTGCTCGACCTCAAAGGGGAGATCGTCAACCAGCTTCAGGATGGCCAATTCTTCGGAGAAGTTGCTTTGTTGCTGACGACGGCGCGAACGGCCGACGTCAGGGCTAAAACGCTATGTGATCTTTTCGTTTTGAGTCAAAACGACTTCAAACGTATCCTAAGAGACCACCCGCAGTTTGCTAAGAAGATCTTACAGGTCGCTAAGGATCGGTACGATCTAGCGCTTTCGGTCAATGAGTTTATGACGCTAGGAAGTGGCGCTTAGACGTAATCCTTTTTTTGTCTACCGAGGCTATCTGTTTGTCAGTCTTCAAAAGGCGGCAGGGAATCCCTGAGGTTGTCAGAAAGCTTTAGTTGTCTGATTTGGTTAACCTTTAGCCTGGTGTTTTGAGAAACAAAAAGACCGCCATGTTTTCGGCGTTTAGGCAAGGCGTTCTAAATTTCGTCAAGGCTGGTAAGCCACAGCGTTTGGATTAAATCACAGCACTTGAGCCCAATCCCTAGCCTATTTGCCTTCTACGAATTCGCCTCCCCACATTTCACCCTTAATCTAAACGACCGGATAGCGTGCAAGTCAGCTCTGGGCAAAGACTGAACGAACCTACCGAGGGGTAGCTGCCCTCGACCGCCTTGATTCATCAAAACGCTACAAGGTGCCGACCAAAAGCCGTAAGCTGGCTTCGTTGATTCAATTAGGGCATGCCGTATGAGAATACTTAAGCTTGTTGGACTGCTCTTGCTGATCCTGTCGATTGTCGTTGTGGTCCGCACGATCTTGCACACACCAGTACCCATGACAGATGTGACCCCGGTGACTATCAATATAGACGAAGGTCAAGCGGCAAGGCATCTCTCAGAATCGATCACCTTCAAAACGATTTCAAACCAATCAAGCGTCGACAAAGATGAAACCGCGTTTATCGGCTTCATCCAGTGGGTTAAAGACACCTACCCCTTGGTAAATTCAGAGCTCGAATTGGTTATGCTCAATCAAACCATGTTGTACAAATGGCAGGGTAGCGATGACCGTTTAAAACCGATTTTGGTGACCGGCCACTATGATGTCGTGCCAGTGATACCCGGTACTGAAAAGCGATGGGAGCACCCGCCCTATGCAGGCAATATAGTCGATGGTGTCGTTTGGGGGCGAGGCGCTTTAGATGACAAAAGTGGGGTTGTTGGCATATTAGAGGCTACCAAATTTTTGATCAATAAGGGATTTAAACCCACCAGAACTATCTATCTAAGCTTTGGTCATGACGAAGAGATTGGCGGCCGACAAGGCGCGGGCGCCGTGACAGAACACCTTAAAGCCCGAGGGGTGCAGCTCGCTTGGTCACTGGACGAAGGCTCTTTTCTGTTCAAAGGCATGTTCCCTGGGGTTGATAACCTCATTGCAGCGATCAATGTTGCTGAAAAAGGTAGCGTTACTTTAGATATTGTTGCTAACGCTGCTGGAGGACATTCTTCCATGCCACCGAAAAATAATGCGGTGAGTGTGTTAGCAAAAGCCATTAATAAACTCGAAGAAAACCCGGTACCAGGCGGATTGCAGGGCCTGAGCGCAACCATGTTTGATGGGATAAGCCGTTACTTCGATTTCCCGATGCGAATGTTATTTGCTAACCGCTGGCTATTTGACGAGGTCATCGATGATCAACTTAGCAATATCACCTTTGCTAACGCCATGCTGAGAACTACAACGGCACCCACGATGCTGTCCGGCAGCATCAAGACCAATGTGCTGCCGATTGAGGCAATCGCAACCGTAAATTTTCGGGTTCATCCTAGAGATACCCCGGAGAGCGTTCAGGCGTATGTAGAACGTATCGTTGCAGACGAGCAAATTACGGTACGAACACGGGGGGGCGAAATGCATCTTCGGTATCATCATGGCAAGCAGACGGTTATAGCTTGATTAGCAAGAGTCTGAGGGAAGTCTACGGTGAAGTTGCCGTTACCCCCGGATTGATGATCGCTGGTTCAGACAGTCGGCATTATGGCCAAATCGCTGATAACGCCTACCGCTTTAATCCTTTCAAACTCACCCAAGCAGACCTTGCAGGATTCCACGGCGCCAATGAAAAGATGAAGGTCGCCGATTTTGTGATGGGAATTAAGGCCTATATCCAGATCATACGTCACGGCGCAAGCGCCTAACTGAGCGCAGCACGACTCAAGCATTTGTGGGCTTTACTGTCATGGGTATTTGCAGGCCTTACTGCCATGCGCATGTTAGGTTGCAGTGTCGGTGCTGTTTACGCCCGACTGGTAGACCCTACCGTCAACTCAAAAGCAAACAAGCGCATACCGCTTTGAATCTAACTGCTCGCGTGGAACGATCAGTAGATGAGCTGCAGGAACATCAGCTCGCTGCAATCGCAGCCCAAGCCAATAATCCTCTAACCTTGCGGAAAGCGATCGCGAGGCTGTCTTAGCGTTGCTATGGGGCTTCGTACGGAGTGATTTAATTAGCATAGATATCAGTTAAGTCGTGTGGAACAGCTTTAGAAGCGTAATGCACGCTGCCTTTGCGATAGGTGTAGGAAGGGTTTTTTTAGTGTCTTCAAAATTGTCTACCCCCATTGATCAGTTTCTGAAAATCCCTAGACTTTTCACAGCAGTACACAGCTTTAACAGCAGAAGATGGTGGGCCCAGAAGGACTCGAACCTTCGACCAATGGATTATGAGTCCAGTGCTCTAACCAACTGAGCTATAGGCCCGAACGGCAATTCTACAGTCTTTCCAATTTATTGGCGATGGTTTGACGGCGTTTAAAAAAATCTCTAACCTCATTGCTGAAACTCAATCCCTGCGGATGGGTATTCAAGGTATAGCTTTTGACGCTGATGGCGCTGGGGCTTTAATTTAAAATTTTAAAGGACTTGATCCCAATTGGACAGGTACCTCGAAGGCGGCTTATTAAAGCCCCTGCCTGTCGATTGGCGCGTTCTACCGGTGTCTGGAGAATAGCTATGCAATCGATTGCCCGCTTTCAAACAATGAAAGCCACCCAACAAAAAATCTCGATGGTTACCTGTTACGACTTTTGGTCAGCCCAATTGGTCGCCGAATCAGCGATCGATAGCATTTTAGTGGGGGATTCTTTGGCCGTGGTCATGCATGGCTTTGCCTCGACGGTGCATGCAACCCTTGAGTTGATGTTGCCTCATGTGGCGGCGGTTGCTCGCGGTGCGGGTGATAAAGTGATTATTGCGGATATGCCGTTTATGACGGCCAGCAGCGATCTGCCTGCTGGCGTTGCCGCCGCCACTGCGCTGATTCAAGCCGGGGCGCATGCCGTCAAAATAGAAGGCGCAAAACATCAATTAACCCTGATCGCCCATTTGGTTGAGGCCGGCCTGCCGGTTGTGGGTCATCTGGGGTTAACCCCTCAGGCGGTTCTGCAGTTGGGCGGGCACCGGGTGCAAGCCAGAACCGAAGCGGCAGCCAGTGCGCTGATTGAGGAAGCTGAGCACCTGGCGCGCGCTGGAATTTCGGCTTTGGTTTTGGAATGTGTGCCGGCAAAGGTGGCAAGCGTTCTTACCCAAAAACTCGACTGTCCAGTGATTGGCATCGGCGCCGGGGTTCAGGTCGATGGACAAGTGTTGGTCCTCCAAGACTTATTAGGCGCGAACCGCGGCTTTCATCCTAAGTTTTTACGAAAGTACGCAGATCTTGCGGGTGACGTGGTTGCGGCGCTCAATCACTATCATCAGGATGTGACGGAAGGCGCGTTCCCTGCCGTTTGTGAAAGCTACGCGTGAAAATCATTCGCACAACCCAAGCCTTGCGGGCTTACCGCGAAAAATTGGAAGGCTCCGTTGGGTTTGTGCCCACGATGGGGGCGCTGCACGCTGGCCATTGCGCGCTGGTTTCGGCGGCAAAGGCCCAGCATCAACATGTGGTGGTTTCTATCTTTGTGAATCCAATGCAATTTAATGAGGCCAAGGATCTGGCGGGCTACCCGCGGACCGAAACTGAAGATCAGCAATTGTTGGAAGGCATGGGCGCGTCAGCGCTGTTTCTGCCATCAGTCGCTGAGTTGTATCCGGAAGGCGACCATTACGCGGTTGATGAAGCATTGTTGAGTCGGGATCGCTGCGGCGCCGCCCGGCCAGGGCACTTTCGAGGGGTTCTCACCGTGGTACTGAAACTCTTGAATCTGGTGCAGGCCAATGCGGCCTATTTTGGCGAAAAAGATTACCAACAATATGAGTTGATTAAAGGGATGGCCGCGGCATTGTTTTTAAACACTGTCATTGAGCCGGTGCCAACCGTGCGAGAACCAGATGGGTTGGCGATGAGTTCTCGTAATCGACGCTTGACCCGACAGCAGCGCGCGCTGGCTGCAAATCTGTATCCGTGTTTGCTTAATTCAGACTCCGATCAAGCGGCAAGGCAAGCGCTGAGCGACTTGGGGTTTACGGTTGATTATGTAACAAGCGTTAAGTGCCGGCGGTTTGGCGCCGTTCGAGTTGGTGCCGAAAATAATGAAATCCGATTAATTGATAATGTGGGGGGCAAGCAATGATCTTATGTTTAGATGTTGGCAATACGCAGGTTTATGGCGGTGTTTTTAACGAGGGCGTGTTGATCGCGCAGTTTAGAAGAACGTCCCAGCTGCACAGCAGTTCCGATGAGTTGGGTGTGTTTTTTCGGAGTGTGCTGCGGGAAAATGGCGTTGACCCAACGACGATTCGCGAAATCGTGATTTGTTGCGTCGTCCCAGACCTGTTGTATTCGCTTCGTGCTTGCGCCCAAAAGTACTTTGAAATCGAACCGCTGGTGCTGCGCCCAGGGGTCAAAACCGGCTTGAAGATCGCCTATCGTGACCCGAAGGAAGTCGGCGCAGACCGGATTGCTGATGCGGTTGGGGCCATAAAATTATTTCCAGATCGACATCTGATTGTCGCAGACTTTGGTACGGCAACAACTGTGTGCGCGATTCGATCGGATAGAACCTTTCTTGGGGGTAATATTCTGCCTGGCGTGCGGTTATCGATGGAAGCGCTCGAGATGAGAACGGCCCAATTGCCGTCGGTTGAAATTAAACCGGTCAAGAATGCCATTGGCACCACAACGATTGAGAGCATCCAGACCGGTCTCTTTTGGTCGAATGTTGGCATGATTAAGGAGCTGGTCAGCCGAATCACCGAGCAAGAGTTCTCGGATGAACCGCCGCTGGTGGTGGGTACGGGCGGGTTTGTTCATCTCTTTGACAGGGAAAAGATTTTTGACCACGTTGTCACGGATCTCATTCTCACGGGGCTGCTCGAGGTCTTGCGACTGAATCGATAATGCGGCTTTGTTTTTGATCCCAACGCAACCGAGCGTGGCCTTTCTATGACGCAAGCATGCGCGGCCGCTCTGCTATGATATGGTGAACGAAAATCAGGTCGCAGGCTTATGTTATTACGGAATATAAAACTGTGGGATGGTTGCTCGGCGGACTATTCTGATTTCGATGCCATTCGGATATTAGCCGATGGGACCCTGCAGCGCACAACCAGCGATGATCGCGTCGGCAATGAGCCGTCCAAAGATCTTGCCGGTGCGTTTGTGATGCCAGGATTGATTGATGCCCATATTCATCTGTGCTTGGATCCAGAAGAATCCGACCCGTTTGCCCATGGTAAGGTTCCGGAACCGATCCAACTGAAGGCAATGGCCGCACGCGCGAAAAAAATGGTTGAAGCCGGCATTACCTCGGCACGAGACCTAGGGGGCGGTCAGTGGCTTGAGCTCCAGATTCGCGATGCGATCCTCGCCGGAGACCTACCCGGCCCGCGCCTTATCTGCGCCGGTCAACCCATTACCTCACCCGGCGGGCATTGCCATTTCTGGGGCGGGGAGGCCGAAGACACAGCCGCGGCAATGGCGGTCATTGCGCGTCAAGCTGAAGCCGGTGTTGATTTGATTAAAGTCATGGCAACCGGTGGCAACATTACCCCGGGAAGCAAACCGATGGATGCGCAATTTGATGGCGCAGTGATGCAATCGATTGTGACCGAGGCCAACCGGTTGGGCTATTCAGTGGCCGCTCATTGTCATGGCACAGATGGCATTCGGCACGCCGCACATGCGGGCGTCACGACCATCGAGCATTGCTCGTGGGTTGGGCCCAATGGTTGGGGTAAGCACTTTGATCCCGATTTAGCGCTGGAAATCGCGCAAGCGGGTATTTGGATCTCGCCGACCGTCAATGCCGGTTGGGGGCGTCATCTCAGCAATGAGAATTACTTGGCCGCAATGCAAGCGCGATACCAGACGATGAAGTCGAGTGGTTGCCAGTTTATCGCGTCGACCGATGCGGGCATCCCGAATGTTTTTCATGAGGACCTGCCCAAGGCGCTGGCGGTCTTCAAAGCAGTCGCTGCGTTTTCTAACCTTGAGACCTTAAGAAGTGCAACCAGTGATTGTGCGAAGGCCTTGGGGATCGAAGGGGTCACGGGCCGGATCGAAGACGGCTTGTCGGCTGATTTGCTGGTTTTGCCAGCATCGCCTTTGGCTGATCTCCGCGCGTTGCAGCACCCCGCTGAGATATATGCTCGCGGGGCTTTGATCCTGTCGCCGTAAGAAACAATTTCCCGAGTGGTTGTGAATTCAATTTAAAGCTAAGTCCAATTGATATGGTGGACCTTCAAAAGCGGCACATCCTGAAACTCATTCTGGGCAGCGGCGCAGTCGCTGCCGGTTGCTATGGTCTGTTAAGCAAGCGGCAAACCCGAAATCCCGGTATACAGTCGCCCAGCAATCGACCTACTCGAGGCAGTGAAGACGGTAGCGGCCTGTCCAATCGTAAAATCGTAGAGCCATTGTTGCCGGATCAGACAGAATTCTTGCGGTCCTTCGGATTCTCCCAGCAGCAGGTCGATCAGATGCTGCTCAACGCGCGAAAAATGCAAACCCCGGACCGGATATCGCCTGATGACGTGTTTCTCACCGCCAATCAGCGCGCTGTGATACCCGCAACCATTGCCCGGTTAGGCCGCATTCAGCGTCATTTTGGGCATGGCTATTTTAATATTTTAGGGTTTAACCAGTTGCTTAAATCTGCCGCGGCAACCATTGGAATTGGACGGTTTACGGTTGAAGAGATGGGCCTATTACAATGGCTGTTTTATCAAGATGCTGCGACTTATGGGTTTATGGGTGAGCGGGTCGTTAATGACCTGCTGGCTGATATGCGTCCCAGCTTATTGCACTACGACACCCAGTCTGGTCAGTATCTTTATAAACGCCGCTCGAAACCGCTTTTTGATCGCATGCGGGCTGATATTGGTTCGGATTTAATCCTAACCTCTGGGGTGCGAGGGATACCCAAGCAAAGTGCTTTATTTTTGGCCAAGCTCATCGCTTGCGATGGTAATGTCTCGATGGCATCGCGCAGTTTGGCACCACCCGGCTATTCCTTTCACTTCTCGGGAGATTTTGATGTTGGGTCCGCTCAGTTGGCGGGTGAAAATTTTTCCCGTGCCTTTTCCCGCTCAGAGGTCTATCGCATGATGCAACGCTTGCCCTATGTCACGTTGCGATATCCTGATCAAAATCAAGCTGGGGTTCGGTTTGAACCTTGGCATGTTAAAGTGAATGAATAGCGGCGCCGTTCCAAGACGTGGCTTTAGTTGATGACCAAGCAGCGGATAATTGGACGGCCAAATAGTCTTAGTTAAGGGAGTCTTGTGATGAAGACGAGTACCAAAGTAATTTTAGTGTTTGTTGTCTGCCAGATTTTAATCTTGGTGGGCAGTCCCTATGGTTATCGCGCGGGCTTGTTCGACGTGATGACCGCTTTGGGCGGGTTTACCATTGCCTTTGCTGGCGGCATCTTGTGTTTGCTCGCAATCCTGGGTGTTGTGATTACCGGTTGGGTCCGTAAACAGCCGCTGGATAAGTTCGCGCTCATGGTTGGGGCAGTGCTGGCGTTGGTGCCGGTCGGTTTTGTGTTGCCGCAGTTACAAAAAGCCAATAGTGTGCCGCCGATTCACGACATTACGACCAATCCGATGGACCCACCGGTGTTTTTTGAAATCAAAAAACGTCGTGTCCATGCGCTGAATGATTTGGTCTATGGGGACGCCGCAAGGTCCGCTGAAGATATGGAAGCGTTGCAAGATCAGTATTACCCCGACTTAAAAACGGTGCTCACCCCGCTGTCAGTTGCAGAAAGCCTAACGCAGTCAGAAGCGGTGCTTCGAGAAATGGCTTTAGAGATTATTAATGTCGACCCAGCGCTCGGGGTCGTTGAGGCCACCGCGACCACCCAGTGGTTTCAGTTTAAAGATGATCTGATCGTTCGGATTCGATCTGAAGGCGGTCAGACATTAATTGATGTGCGCTCGGTTTCGAGGGTCGGGCAGAGCGATTTGGGGGTGAATGCTGAGCGCATTCGACGCTTTATCACAGGGTTTGAAAGTCGATCGTCTTAGCCGCCAAACTGATTGTAAGGTGCTGTGCTGAATAGCCTGAGCGCTAAAGGCTAGGCGTTAAGGACTAGTCGTTAAGGGCTAGGCGTTAAGGGCTAGGTGTTAAGGGCTCAGAAACAAGGGTCCGTTGAACGCTCAAGGCTAGGACAACTTTTGGCGGAGGAGGTCGTTCACCTGTTTGGGATTGGCTTTGCCTGCCGTGGCCTGCATAACTTTCCCAACAAAAAAACCCATGAGTTTGTCTTTGCCAGCGCGGAGATCTTCGGCTTGTTTTGGGTTATCTGCGATCAATGCGTCAATCAAGGGCTCGATGGCACTTGCGTCAGAAACCTGCTCGAGCTGATGTTGCTGAACGTAATCGCCCGGCGAATCGGTTTGTTTCATCCACAGCGCCGCAAAGACCTCTTTTGCAATCTTGCCTGAAATAATGCCTTGATCAATGAGTTGGATCAGCTCGCCGAGGTGTCCAGGGCTGATTGGGCATGCGGTGATGCTGAGTTCGTGCTCGTTGAGTTTTGAAAGGAGATCACCTCGGACCCAATTTGCCGCAGATTTGGCGTTACCGCTGGTCGTTAAGACCTCATCAAAGTAATCGCCCAGCCTTCGGTCCTGGGACAACAAGGTCGCGTCGGCAAAGGCCAATTGGAGCTTATCTTGATAACGCCGGGCTCTCATCACCGGTAGCTCCGGCAGATTAGCTTGAATCTGCTCGATGAATTCAGCGGTTAACCGAACCGGTAGTAAATCGGGTTCAGGGAAGTAGCGATAATCTGTCGCGGTTTCTTTGCTGCGCATTGATCGGGTTTCGAGCCGGTCTGGATCGAACAAACGGGTGTCTTGAACCAGTGTGCCGCCAGCTTCTAAAACGCTGATTTGTCGTTCGGTTTCGAAATGAATGGCTTGTTCTAGAAACCGGAAAGAGTTGAGGTTTTTGATTTCTGACCGGGTTCCAAGCAGATCCGCATCCTGACGGCGAACCGAGATATTCGCGTCAAATCGGAGCGACCCTTCCGCCATATTGCCATCACAAACTTCAAGATAAGTCAGCAGCTGGTGCATCGCCTTCGCGTAAGCGACGGCTTCCTCAGCATTCTTAAGGTCGGGTTCCGAGACGATTTCGAGCAAGGGTGTGCCGGCGCGATTCAGATCAATGCCGGTGTGGCCCGGTTTTAAATCGTGGATCGACTTACCGGCATCTTCTTCAAGGTGCGCGCGGGTAACCCGGATGGTTTTTTCAGTGCCGTCCGATTTTTGGATACTGATGGTGCCGCCTAAGACGATAGGCTGGTCCATCTGCGTGATTTGATAGCCTTTGGGCAAATCGGGGTAAAAATAATTTTTCCGATCAAATCGTGATTCTTGATTGATCATGGCGCCAATACTGAGCCCAAATTGAACCGCTTTGACGAAGACTTCAGCGTTCACGCTCGGCAGGACGCCGGGCATGCCAAGATCGATGGCGCAGGCTTGGCTGTTGGGTGGTTGACCAAATCGCGTGCTTGCGCCGGAGAAGATTTTTGACCGGGTATTGAGTTGGGCATGAATCTCAAGCCCGATATCGATCTGCCAACCTGCTGGAATGCTCACAAAGCCTCCGGAGGCGTTAAAGTATGCCAGGGGGTCTCTTGCTGAAACTGATGCGCCGCCTGCAGTAGCGTTCCCTCTTGTCGGTAATTGCCAATCAGTTGCAAGCCAACCGGCAGCCCATTGGCGAGTCCGGCGGGGATGCTCATGGCAGGAACGCCTGCCAAGCTGGCTGAAATGGTGAATATGTCTTGAAGATACATCTCAACTGGGTTGCTGGCTTTTTCTCCGAGCGCGAAAGCTGGGGTTGGTGCGGTGGGGCCGGCGATGATATCGACGTTTTCAAAGGCTTTGACAAAGTCTTCCTTGATCAGGCGGCGGATCTTCTGGGCACGATGATAAAAGGCGTCAAAGTAACCGGCGCTGAGCGCGAAGGTGCCCACCAAAATGCGCTTTTTAACTTCCTCACCAAACCCTTCTCCTCGCGAGCGCTGATACAGGTCCTGAAGGTTTTCAGGATCAAGGCAGCGGTGCCCGTAACGAATCCCGTCAAAGCGAGCGAGGTTCGCCGAACACTCAGCCGGCGCAATCACGTAATAAGCGCTAATACTATAGGGGGTATGAGGCAGCGACACATCGACGAGGGTCGCGCCAAGGGATTCATACACAGCGAGTGCGTCGCGGATGGTGCGCTCGACAGCGGGGTCCAGCCCCTCGGTAAAGAATTCCTGGCAGACACCGATCCTTAAACCCTTGATGGATCCGCCTAAGCCTTCAGAGAACCTTGGCACAGGCTCATTCAGTGAGGTCGAGTCTCTGGGATCATGACCGGCCATATGCTCAAGTAAAATGGCGGCATCTTGCGCTGTTCGCGCCATCGGCCCGGCTTGATCGAGACTGGATGCAAAAGCAATCATGCCCCATCGCGAGATCCGGCCATAGGTCGGTTTTAATCCGGTGAGACCACACATTGCTGCGGGTTGTCGAATCGAGCCGCCAGTATCGGTTCCAGTACTGGCGGCACATAGCCCAGCCGCAACAGCCGCCGCGGACCCGCCTGATGACCCACCCGGAATTAGATCGTGATCCCACGGGTTGTGCACGGCACCGAAATAGCTGTTCTCGTTAGACGAGCCCATCGCGAACTCGTCCATATTGGTCTTTCCAAGGGTAATCGCGCCGGCATCGGCCAGTTTTTGGGAGCAGGTTGCCGTATAGGGGGCGATGAAATTAGCCAGCATCTTCGAGCCAGCGGTTGTTCGATGGCCCTGCAGGCAGAAAATATCTTTTTGGGCGATCGGAATGCCGGTGAGCGGACGGACATCTCCCCGGGCAAAAGCCTTATCAGCGCGGGTTGCCGCATCAAGTGCTGCCTCGGTGTGTATGGAGATAAAGCTGTTCAGGGCTGGGTCGAGGGCATCGATCCGGGCAAGATAATATTGCGTCAACTCGGTTGCCGATATCTCGCGGTTGCGAAGGCTGTTCTGCAAATCAGCAAGGGTTGCAAAGGTTAGGTTCACTCGATCACCTTGGGCACAAAATATAAGCCCGCCTCATAAAGCGGCGCATTGTGACTTAAAGCGTTTGAATCAATGTTTTCTGTCACCGAGTCCGCTCTTAATGACTGATATTGCTCAAGCGGGTGGGCGAGCGGTGCGACGTCCGAGATATCGACTGTTTGCATTTGTGCAACCAAGGCAAGGACCTCGTTGAGTGCGTCCAAGGTCGCTTTTGACTTTTCAGGCTCAAACGGCAATGCCGCGAGGGTCGATAATTCGACAAGCGTTTTTTCGTTAACGAGGTCGTTCACAATGTTTCTACGATAAGAGCAGCAGCAAATGCTAAATGGTTACTCAGCAGAGTGCAATTCGCGTTCAGGGCGAAAGCCGAATCAGATCCTGGAATAATGGAGTAATGATGTAAAAAATTGTTGAAGAACAGTGTGTTAGTTGTATTTAATCTTGTCTCTTTGGATTCTGCGGTGGTAAAGTAATCGGCTTACTGGCGCGCTTTAAAGTTGGCAGGAAATGGTAGATCGCGCGCAGTAGAGGCGCTTTTTAAAGTCATTAGTGCGATCGTCGCACCCGGGGCCTAAAAGTGTTTTTCGAAAATGACGCATCCCATGCGGAAGGTTGATGCAAAGCGGCGCATTTAAATACCCTGTTAGATAATTTTTAAGCAAGAATTGGGCGGTTAAACGATGTTCAAGAAAATCCGAGGTCTGTTTTCTAATGATCTGTCCATCGATCTTGGAACGGCCAATACACTCATTTATGTGCGTGAGCGTGGCATCGTTCTGAACGAGCCTTCCGTTGTCGCGATTCGCCAACACAATAACCAAAAGTCCGTCGCAGCCGTTGGGATCGATGCCAAGCGCATGTTGGGTCGAACCCCGGGGAATATTACCGCCATCCGTCCGTTGAAAGATGGTGTCATTGCAGATTTTCAGGTCACAGAAAAAATGCTTCAGCACTTTATTAAGAAAGTGCATGAGAACAGTTTCATCCGGCCCAGTCCGAGAGTCTTAGTTTGTGTGCCTTGCCAGGCCACTGAAGTTGAGCGACGCGCGATTCGTGAATCGGTCATTAGCGCTGGGGCTCGAGATGTCCGATTAATCGAAGAACCGATGGCTGCGGCCATCGGCGCGGGGCTGCCAGTGCACGAAGCAGTGGGTACCATGGTTGTGGATATCGGTGGCGGCACAACGGAGATTGCCGTGATCTCGCTCAATGGGGTTGTTTATTCCCAGTCTGTTCGGGTGGGTGGTGACCGATTTGATGATGCGATTACAGCCTATGTACGCCGGACCCAAGGCAGCTTGATTGGCGATGCGACGGCCGAGCGCATTAAAGAAGAAATTGGTACGGCGTTCCCGAGTGATGTGGTGCTCGAAATCGATGTCCGGGGTCGAAATTTAGCAGAAGGCATCCCCAGAAGTTTTACGCTCAATAGCAACGAAATTCTTGAGGCGCTACAAGAGCCGCTGCATATTATTGTTCAAGCGGTCAAAGCAGCGCTCGAACAGACACCGCCAGAACTGGCATCGGATATCGCGGAATCCGGCTTGGTCTTAACGGGGGGCGGCTCGCTACTGCGAGGACTTGACCGGTTGCTGGCCAATGAAACGGGTCTGCCCGTCATTGTTGCAGAGGACCCGTTGACCTGCGTCGCGCGAGGGGGCGGCAAAGCGCTTGAGATCATGGACAATCTTGGGGTTAGTGACCTCCTATCAATATAGGACGAGCCGACCCAGGCTTTGATCGCGCTCGTTCAGAGCATCCGCTGAGGTTTTATGAAACAGCTGTTTTTGGAACGCTCGAATCCACGCAATCAAGCAATCGTTTTATGTTTGGTCAGCCTCCTTCTTTTCGTTATTGATGGCAAAAGCACGTCTTTAAAACCCATTCGGCAAGCCGCCGGGTCATTAGTCGAGCCGATTATTTGGTTGGCGGTACTGCCAAGGCGGATTGCAGCGCAAGGATTGTCTTTTTTTGAGCTTCGTGATCAACAGCGGCTTGAGCTTTCCGAACAAAGACGCTTGGCCGAAACCTTGCAAGCACAACAGTTAAAATTTGAAGCGTTATTGGCGGAAAATAATCGGTTAAGGGCGTTGCTGGGGTCGTCCGCCAAGGTGAGCGATTTGGTTTTGATTGCCGAAGTGGTGGGTATTAGCCCGGATCCTGATCAGCATTATGTCATGGTTGATAAAGGGCTAAAGGACGGGGTCTATGTGGGCCAGCCTGTCATTGACGCCACCGGCCTGGTCGGTCAGGTGACAGAGAGTACGACCAATTTAAGCAAAGTCCTGCTGGTGACGGATCAGAGTCATGCCGTCCCAGTACACAGCATTAGAACGGCTGCCCAGCTTATCGTGGAAGGCACGGGTAATCGAAACCTGCTTTCGATGCGTCATGTCTCAGAATCGCTGGATTTGGTGGTCGGAGACGTGCTGGTGACCTCAGGCTTGGGTCAGCGGTTTCCCAGCGGCTATCCGGTGGCAGAAGTCATGGCCTATCAACTTGCCCCGGGTGCTGCTTTCGCTGAGGTATTGGCGCAACCGAGATCGCAATTACAGACCCTTGATCACGTCTTGTTGGTGTTTGATTCAAAAGTGGACCTGGCCCAGGATGCATCCTCAAAAATGGTGGGTGGGGCCGATGGCTGATCCGTTTGTGAAAGGGCACTGGATTATCGTTGCGAGCTTGTTAATGGCAATGGTCCTGGTTTTGATTCCGCTGCCTGCCGCGGCGCCGTTTGAGCTGAATTATTTAAGACCAGATTGGATTGCGTTGGTATTAATTTATTGGGTTCTTGCCATGCCTGAAAAGGTTGGGGTCCCATCAGCATTTTGTCTGAGTTTGATGACAGACTTGGTTGTGGGCACCCCGTTTGGTTTTCATGGCCTGAGCTTCGTGATCCTCGCGGCCCTAGCGAAGGGCAGCTACCAACAAGTGCGCATGCTGGAGATTTGGCAGCAATCGATCTTGATCGCAGTCGCGCTGATGATCGTGAGTGGGATTCAGCTGCTGATGACGACGCTGATGATTGATCGGTCATCCAATCTGCTGCAATTCATGAAACCGATCACCAGCGCACTATTTTGGCCGTGGGTGTTTTTGTTTTTGCGGTTTTGTCGGCGCCGTTACTTATAATCTGGGTGCGTTCAAAAAGAATCGATCTTTTAGCAGGCCTTGCATTCGAGGTCTCGGAGTAAAACAGTTCATGCAACAGTGTATTTTGGCGTCGGCCTCGCCAAGGCGAGTGGAACTACTGCGGCAAATTGGACTCCAATTTTCAGTAAGACCGTCGGATATCGATGAGCGTCTGATTGATGCGGAGCGCCCGGAGGATTATGTGCGCCGGTTGGCTGTTGAAAAAGCCAGCGTACAAAGTGCTCAAGATCAGATTGTGATTGCCGCGGATACCATTGTATTGATCGATGACTCGATCTTAGGCAAACCGGCCGATCAAACGCAGGGTCTTGATATGCTGATGCGGTTATCCGGTCGATCGCATCAGGTGATGACGGGCGTTGCGCTCACCGGGCCCGGTGGTCTGATCACACAAACCGTGGTGTCGACCGTTCGGTTGAAAGCCTTTGATCGATCGTTTGCAGAACGTTATTGGTCAACGGGTGAGCCTAACGACAAAGCTGGCAGTTATGGTGTCCAAGGCTTAGGCGCGGTTTTTGTTGAGCATCTTGAAGGCAGTTACAGCAATGTCATGGGCTTGCCGTTGTTTGAAACCGCTCAAATGTTAGAAACCATGGGTGTGCGGATCATTTGAATCAAATCAAACACATCAATCATTTTAGGATATTGCTTGGCCGCAGGTTATGGGTATCCAGGATGGCTGTGTTGTGATTACTGATATTCGGATATCGAGAATGAAAGGCCGCTGCTGGGGGGCCGCTTTTGCGGGCTCAAAGCTGCTTGAGTTGTTCACCGAATCCGACCAAGAAACCCATCAGGTGGGCGATATCTTGATCGGAAAAGTCGACCGGGTATTGTCGGGCTTGGCCTATGCTTTTGTGGATTTAGGGCAGGGCCAAGCCGGGTTTTTACCAACCCACGAAACACGATACCCAGAATTGTTTGGCCATGAAGACTCGCTGAGCGTAAGGGCCGGCAGCGGCGCGACTGCGATTCAGGTTGGCAGCCCGGTTTTAGCGCAAGTCGTCCGGGCGCAAGAGGGTGATAAAGGCCCGAGGCTCTCCCGAAGGATTTCATTAGCATCGTCGTTAATCGTTTATGTGCCTTCTGGACAAGGCCTGTCGGTTTCTCAAAAAATCAAAGATGAGGCAACCCGACGGCGGTTAGAGGCAATGGGGCGGTTGCTGCTGAAGGGCCAAGTCGGGGCTCTGGTTTTTCGCACCCTCGCTGGGCGCGCAACCGAGCTTGAGTTGGTGCAGGCGTTCAAGGTTCTGCTAGATCGCTGGCGGTCGCTTGCCGCGCGTTCCAAGCGGTCTCAGGCGATCCGCTGCATTGAAGAGACCGCCTCGGCGCCGCTGCGCTGGGTTACTGCCTGGCTGAATCCAGATGTGATGTCCGTAACGGTGGATGCCGACGTTGATTTCCAAATCATTCATGACTACTTAGCCTCGGCGGTCGTTGAAAAGCCTGCGCTTCACCAGGTGCACCCTGATGCCAAGCAGGCGCATCAACATGCATTTCAGACGCAGGTTGAACGGTTGCTCAAGCGTCGAGTCGAGCTGCCTTCTGGGGGCTATCTGGTCATTGATGAAACGGAAGCGCTGGTGGCGATTGATGTGAATACGGGGTCCTTTATCAAAGGGGGCTCTGGTGAGGGCAGTCAGATTCAAACCAACCTGGAAGCCGCTCTTGTGATTCCAGATGAACTCCGTTTGAGGCAACTTGCGGGCATTGTTGTTGTCGATTTTATCGATATGGCGAGTGCCGAAGATCAAAGGTCTGTTCGCCAACAATTAATGCAAGGTTTAGCGGCCGACCGGATGCGCTGTGAGGTGTCTGAGTTTTCTCGGTTAGGCTTACTTGAGATTTCGAGAACGAAACAAGGACCCAGTTTGTTGCGATTGATTGAACCAAATTATCGAGCAGTTAGCGGCGCCGAGGCCGCAGCTGAACGATTGTTCGGGTTCAATCCGGTGATGCAGATCCAAGATTGGATTGAAGGGGTTCAACGGGAACTGGATTCAAGCTGTGGGCTTGTGATTGAGGTTACAGCGAATGCTTGGATTCTGCGTCAGTTGATTGAGGATGAAGCCTTTTTGCAGTTCAGCCAGCGCTCAGGGAACTGCCTGAGATTACAGCTTCAAGCGGGCCTTCATAAAGGGCTTGAGGTAACTGTTAATGGTCAACGGATGGCGTTATCTGTTGGGGGTGATCATTTTGAGTAGTATACGTTGGTTCCTGTGGATGCGGGTTGCGGGGATTGCCGTCGTGATTACTGCGGCGGTTTTATTAACCGTGCTCAGACTTTTAGTTGGCGCCTTAGAGTTTTATCACGAAGAGATTGAGGATCGCTTAACAAAGGAATTGGGGACGCCGATTCGGTTTGAATCGTTGGATGCGGATTTGGTCTATTTCGACCCGATCTTAAGAATGCAAGGCGTAAGTCTTGGATCTGAACCGTCGGAAATGCTTGTGATTGGTCAGTTTTCGATTCGGTTAGATGTTGTTAAAAGTTTCATTGGCCGTGCCCCGGTGCTGCGTGAGCTCGAGGTGACCGGGTTACAGGCTTTGATCTTGCCGGATTCGCTTGGGACGTGGCGGGTTTCAGGCTTGCCGATTCCCGAGCGCTCGCCAGTGGTGGATTACCTGAAGCTTTTCGAGCAGGCGGGTCGATTGGTGATTTCGTCCTCCAGAATTTTGGTTCAGGGACCTTACCCCTTTGCCATAGAAATTGAGTCGGATGATCAGGGGCTGCGCTTGTCCACGACCGAATCTGATCGAGTGTTGTCAGGCGCCTTTAGTGTTGTCTCTGATTCGGAGAGCGCTGTGCGGTTTCAAGAAGCGGTGACGATGATTGCGAGGTTTGAGGGGATCTCTGGGTCGATTTTTCGATCGAATTTTGAGGCATTTTTAGAATTAAAGCCGTCTCCGGCTCGCGCTGAAGACCTCATCAGGCCAATGGGTCGGCATGCGCTCACGGCCGAGCTTTGGGTCTCGGCTCGGGACGGCGCGGGCCAAATTGCTGGATCAAGTGATTGGGCTTCTTATTTAGGTCGGGGGGTGATGCAAGCCCAGCCTGATATTGTATTGCAATCGAGCCTGGCGGGCAGTTTTTCTCAAACCGATGGGTCTTTTAGTGTGTTGTTGGCGGAGCCGCAGCTCAAGATAAAAGAACAATCCATTGAAATCGGCGCCATCGGTGTTGCCGGTGCAAAGGCCATTCATCAAGCAGAGTATACGCTCGCAGGTTACCTTGATCACTTCGAGCTGAATGAAGCTGCGGTTGCCGCAATCACGACGAACGCAGAAGTCTTTGGTTTAACGATTGAACAGCAAGATTTGTTCGAGCAAGTGTCGCCCCGAGTGCGGCTTGAAAAGGTGCAGTGGCATCTCGCGCCAGCACGGCTTCGAGAGAGTTTGACGGTATTAGGGGATGTCGCCAATTTAGAGCTTTCGCTCGCGGGCGCTGTCCCGGGTCTCGCAGGTCTGAGTGGTTTTGTGCAGTTCGGATTGGGTGCGGGTTACCTTGATGTTGATGCGACCGATGCGCGGCTACAATTTGGGAGCCTCTATGACCAGCCTTGGTCGATCCAGAAGGTTCAAGGACGTGTGGCTTACCGTCAAGCTGAGGATGGTTACGCCCTGACCTCTGGCAAGTTGGTCGCGTCTGTCGATGGTCTCGCAGCAGACGTTAAGCTCCATATGAATCTGACCCAGGATCGGAGATTGCGTACCTGGGGGTTAGCGATTGGCGCGAAAGACTTTAACTTGGGTGCCGCCTTACCGTTTATTCCCAATACGGTTCCTGAAACGGCGACGAGCTGGTTGAATGAAAATCTGTTGGCGGGGCATTCGTCGATAACGGGACTTTTTGTTCATGGGTCCCTTGACCGGATTAGTCCAAAAGATGAAAAGCAGTATGGTGTTCAGATTGCCCTCGAGAATGGGGCAATTCAATACGATCCAGATTGGCCGATTGCTGCTGGCATCATCGGGCAGATTGAAGTCTCGAATAAAGGGATCTTCAGTGAGCAATTGGTGACCCAGCTTTATGCGACAGCGGCAACGAATGTCAGCTTAGCGATGCCCTTTACCGAGGCTGGTTTGTTGACAGAGGTTGTTGTGCAGGGTCAAGTGCAGGGCCCGGTTTCTGATTTGATACGCTTCTTTCAAGATACGCCGCTACGAAATCAGGTCAACGGCATCGCCGATTCCTGGGCGGGCAAAGGGCGGGCATTGGGCAGCGCTAAAGTGATTGTGCCGCTGGATGGAGCGATCAGAGCCCCTGATGTGAGTGCCGGTCTTTGGCTTGATCACGCGGACATTCAGCTCGGCAATATTGGGTTGAACCTCGCCAATCTAAGTGGTCAGTTCGATTATGAAACCAAAGCGGGATTGTCAGCCAAACAAATTCAGTTTGATGTCTTAGGTGGAGCGAGCCAGGCGAGCATTCGCTCGGAGCTTTTTGGCAACGGTGGCGTGACCTTGATCGAGCTTGAGGGTGACGTTGATATGGCGCCGGTTAATGCCTGGTTGGATCTGACCCTGCTTCGGCTGACCGCGGGCTCGACGGCTTATCGGGGCAGTCTATCCGTGCCCTATGGCGGGCGTGAAGATCAACCTGTTTTTGAGTTCGCGAGCGACCTTCAAGGCATCACGATTGATATGCCACCGCCGATCGGAAAAATTGTCGCAGATGCGCACCGGACCTTGCGGGTTACTCAGAGTTTCGAGTCCAATGGGTCTGAAGTGGCCTTCGACCTTGATCAGAGTGCGGGCGGTATTCTGAGACTGACAGGCGATGAGGTTCAGGGCGGCATCATTGAGATTGGTCGCTATGAACCGAAGGCCGTAGCCTTTGACTCGATTCGCATTACCGGTGAATTACCCTATGCCAGCCTCGAAGAATGGGATGGTTTCTTGCTCCGTTTAGATGCGCTTTCAGAGGGCGATGTTGCCGAAACGTTTCGGGCACGTCTCGACTCGGTCAAAGTGCAGACCGCTGAGTTTGACCTCTTTGGATACCTGCTGAAAGACGTTGCTTTGGGCCTCTATCCGGATGCGGACAGTTGGCGCATGACGCTCTTAAATCCAGAAGTCGAAGGGACAGTCCGTCTGAACGATGATCCAGACGTGCCACTAGAGGTCGTTTTGGATAAGGTTAATTTGATGTCAGATGACGCGCTCACGGACCCACTGGCGGGTTTGACGAGCGATGATTTACTGCCAGCCGATGTCCTCATTCGCTCCGTCTTCTGGGACGGCGAAGATTATGGTACTTGGCAGTTTACGGTGCAGCCGAACCTTGATTTTGTGCTCTTGACGAATCTGGTTGCGCAAAGCAAGGGCATGACGATTGATGTTAAAGAGGGTTTGCGCTGGTTTCCCGCCGGCGAAAATCCTTATTCTAAGTTTGAAGGGCTGGTGATGGTTGAGGATATGCGCGCATGTCTTGCTGCCTGGGGTTATGCCTCCGGCCTTGAGGGCGACCAGTTTCAATTCCAAACCGCTGTAGAGTGGCCGGGGTCACCACTGCATATCGATCTGGAACGCATTCGTGGGTTGATTCAACTTGAGGGTGGGCAAGGCAGAATTGTGCAAGCGGAAGCCAGCTCCGGGGCTCTGAAATTGTTGGGAATATTTGATTTCGCTGAAATTGCCCAGCGATTCAGTTTTGATCTGTCGAGGATGCTGAGTGAGGGTCATGCTTTTAATAGCATGACCGGGTCGGTCCGCCTCGAAAAGGGTGTGGTCACAATCGATGCGCCGATTGTGGTTGCAGGCGCCGGCAGCCAGCTGACGCTTGCTGGCGAGGTTAATTTGCTCACCGAGACGTTAGATAACGATTTGATTGTGACCTTACCGGTGAATAAAAACTTGCCTTGGTATGCAGCCTACAGTGCGATTGCAACCGGGCCCCTGATGGGGGCTGGCGTCTTTCTAGCTCAGAAAGTGTTTAAGCGGCAAATTGATGAGCTGACCAGTTTGAAATATGAAGTGTCAGGCACGTTCAGCGAGCCCAACGTGCAGTTTCTGTCTATGTTCGACTCATCTCTAAGGAAACCGGCTGATCCAAAGCTTTTGACCGAGCCGCTGAGTCCTAAGCCAGGAACGGATTATGAATGAGACGGTCACCATTGCTGTCGTGCAACTTTGCAGCAGCCAAGAGGTTGCGCTGAGTTTATCCCAACTGTCATCGGTTTTAGGTGGGCTGCAACCGGGTGCGGTGGACGCCATCTTCTTGCCAGAAAATTTTGCTGCACTGGCTGCGCCATCGGCGCATCAGATTGGCCTCGCCGAATCAGAAGGTTACGGTTTGATCAGGCCCTTTGTTGCGCAAAAAGCCGTTGAGACCGGGGCTTATATCTTTGCCGGAACCCTGCCGCTGGCCCGCCGGGAAGACGGGCGAGCGGTGCCTGGGCAACGGGTTCGCGCGGCCTCTTTGGTCTTTGATCCTGATGGGGTGGAAATCGCACGGTACGATAAGCAGCATCTCTTTGATGTCGATGTTCAGGATCAAATTGGACGTTATCGAGAATCTGACACCTTTGAGCCTGGCGATGAACCGAGGGTTGTGCAGGCAGCGTTTGGCACCGTTGGGTTATCGGTTTGTTATGACCTGCGGTTCCCTGAATTTTTCGCCCGTTTAACCGCGCTTGGGGCCGAAATTATTGCCGTGCCTTCCGCGTTTACGGCGGTGACGGGCGCGGCTCATTTTGAGGTCTTGGCCCGCGCGAGGGCCATTGAAAATGCCTGTTTCGTCGTTGCTGCCTGTCAATCCGGCGGGCATGATAGTGGCCGCGAAACCTTTGGGCATAGCTTGGTTGTCAGCCCATGGGGTGAGGTTTTGGCTTGTCGAGAAGCCGGTCCGGGTGTTTTTATTGCGACGCTGGATCTTCAAGAGCTGCATCGAGTGCGCTTGGCGCTGCCATCCTGGCGTCGGCCGACAGTTGTTGGTCGTGTAAGCCCTTAATGTATTGAAAAAGCTTACGATAGGCTTTTGATAGGGTGGGTTCAGTCGCTGCTTTTTCAGCTTGGGCTTCACGAACGAGGGTTCTGAGAAATTGCCTGTCGAGCGACGGGTAACGCTCGCCAAGCTCGCTGATGACGAGGGGGTCCGATGCCAGCAGCCTCAGCCGCCAGGTTTCGAACTGGTGAACCAATAACCGATGGGCATCGCTGCGACTGTCATAGCGATCAATAAGGTCTTCAATTGCCGCCAGGTCGACGTGACGCAGCAATTTTCCGATGTACAGCATTTGGCGCTTTCTGGCGTTACCTTTGGTGATACGTTTATATTCTTTGAGTGCGGCTTGTATCTCCGGATAGGGCAAGGCGCTGAGTTGTTCATCAGAGAGCAGGGCGAGTTGGTTTCCAAGGTTGGTGATGTCTTTCGCATTTTGCTTTTGTTGCGACTTACTGAATGGTTCTATATCTGTCACGTGACTGCTCCTTCAAGCATAGAAGTAGGTTGCCATACCCAGGAAAGTTAAAAAACCCACGACATCGGTAATGGTGGTCAGCACCACGGTGCCGGCAATGGCTGGGTCTATGTTGAGCGCCTTGAGGCATTGCGGCAGCACGGCACCTGAAACGGCGGCGACCGCCATATTGATGACCAGGGCGATCGCAATGATCATGCCAAGGGTCGTATCGTTGAAAAGTAGGGCGGTGCCGACGGCAATAAGACTGGCCCATAGAATGCCGTTCAGCACCGAGACGGCAAGCTCTCTTCGGATTAGCCAGCCCATGTTGCTTTCAAGTAAGGTGCCTTGGGCCATGCTTCGGATGACCAATGTCAGAGACTGGCTGCCCGTGACCCCGCCCATGCTGGCAACAATGGGCATCAGAATCGCGAGAGCCACCACTTTCTCGATGGTGTCTTCAAATAAATTAATCACGAATGATGCGATGAGTGCGGTCATTAAATTGGCGCCAAGCCACAGAGCCCTGCTTCGAGAGGTTTTTAAAATGGGCGCGAGGGTGTCATCAACTTCGTTGAGGCCAGCCATGCCCAAGATTGAATGGTCGGCTTCATCAATAATCACATCCACAATGTCATCAATCGTGATCCGACCTAATAATAGACCTTCGTTGTCGAGTACTGGCATGGAAATCAGGTCATAGCGTTCAAACAGTTGCGCGACTTCATGGGTTGGTAGATTTGCCAGGATGCCTTCAACGTGTTGCTCAAAGCAGTCTGAAACAAGCTTGCTGGGATCTGTGACGAGGATTGTGGCTAATGGCAAACAGCCGGTGTAGAACCCCTGTTTGTTCACGACAAAAATTTGATCGGTGGCATCGGGTAGTTTTTGGTGTCGTCTGAGATAACGTAACACCACACCAATGCTGACCTCTGAGCGAACAGAGATGATGTCAGTATCCATTAATCCGCCGGCGGTATCCCTTGGATAGCGCAAGAGGGTTTTGACCCGCTCTCGGTCCTGGCTGTCTAGGACAACGAGAATTTCTTCGCCCAACTCGTCCGGCATTAACTGGATGATATCGGCAAGGTCATCGCTGTCCGCGACTTTCTCGATGACCTGGGCAATCTCTTCCGCTGATCGGCCAGAAAATAAATCTGCAACGAGATCCGGGTCGATATAAGCAACAACCTCGCCTTGCAGATCTTCATCGAACAGGTCCCACAACTGCTGGCGTTCTATGGCGGGTGTGCTGGTTAACAAGTTACCAATGTCGACGGGGGCAAGCTCGCGAATCAAACTTTGTATTTGAGCTAAGTTTTCTGCCGTTAACGGCTGATTGATCAGTTCTGCGATATGATTCTGATCAATGTTCATGGGGTATGGTGCCTGTTTCACCGAAGTTGTTCTGAATCAGTGAGAGCATCTCTGCGAGCGCTTGGGTTTCGTCGATGCCTTCGGTGCAAACCGTAAGGTGAGTGCCATTGGTCGCCTCAAGCAGTAATAACGCCATGATGTTTCGGGCATTGGCTACCTTGACGCCATTTTTTAATTCGATGCTACTTTGAAAAAGCGTTGCCAGCTTTACGATGGTCGCGGCTGATCTGGCGTGAAGCCCTTGTGGGTTCTCGACCCGCGCGGTTTGTACTTTCATGACTGAGGCGCATCCAGTGGCTTTGAAGTTTGGAGCAACTCCTTATGACGGGTTTGGATGGTGTGGTTTTGCTTTTTAAATTGCTCGACGAGGCGTTCAACTAAGTAGACTGACCGATGTTGTCCGCCTGTGCAGCCCACACAAACGGTGATATAAGCCCGATTGCTTTTGATCATTTTCGGCAACCAGGTTTCAAGAAAGACGATAAGGTCTTGTTCGAAGTCAGCGACCTCTTTTTCGGCTGAAAGGAAGGTTGCAACCTCGTCATCTAACCCTGTGAGCGGGCGAAGGTGCGGTACCCAATGCGGGTTGGGTAGAAAGCGCGCGTCAAAAACAAAATCAGCATCAACCGGTACGCCGTGTTTAAAAGCAAAGGATTGGAACATGATCGTTGTCGATTGCGTCGTGTTCGCCACCCTGTCTCGGACGTCGTCGCGTAACTGATGCAAGGTCATGTGGGTGGTATCAATCTTTAACGAGGCCATCATTGCCAGCTCATCCAGCAACTGGCTTTCAACATCCAAGGCCTCTTTTAAGCCCATCTTCTCGGTGCTCAGAGGATGCTTACGGCGCGTTTCGCTGAAGCGCTTAATCAAGGTGGGACTGGCCGCGTCTAAGAAGATGACGCGAACATCAATGTCTTTAATTTTTGTGATGGCGAGGGGAAAGTCTTTAAGGTCAACGGCAGAATTTCGCGCATCAATGCTGACGGCGATTTTTAAAGACAGTTTCTGCTGCTTTGATCGTTCAACCAGGGTTGGAATGAGGGACGCCGGCAAGTTGTCAATGCAGTAATAACCCAGATCTTCTAACACGTGCAGGGCCGTACTTTTCCCTGAGCCTGAACGGCCGCTGATCACCACTAATTGGGTTACTGTTTGCTTCATACGAACAACCTCTATCGCGCTATGGTGTGGCTGATGCGGGCAAGGCTCGCGGCTTGCCCTCAGGCCGACTCTGTTATTGCGGCAAGATACAGTTCATTGGCATCACTGGCTGCCAGTAGTTTTTCTCGAAATTCGGATTGCTGGAACTTCGCAACGAGCAGTGCCAAGACTTCAAGATGGGCGTCCATTTCCTTCTCGGGGACGATTAAAATAAATAGGGTCGATACCGGCAGGTCGTCCATTGATTCAAACTCGACGGGCTGGTCAAGCGTGATTAAGGTTCCCATAATCCCCGTGCAATTCGCCATGCGGCAATGGGGGATCGCGATGCCAAAGCCCAGTCCGGTTGGGCTTACTTTTTCTCGGGCAATTAATAGCCGATAGAGTTCTTGTTCATTAATTCGATCATTGGTTTCTGCAATAAATGCAGCAGCAAGTTCGATGGCGCGCTTTTTACTACTCGCTTGAAGGCGACACCGAGTGCGCTGAGGCGACAAAACAGAAGCAATTTTCATGGCGGCAGGTGTCGGCGATGGTTCGAGCCGTCAGTATAGCAACCAGAGATCATTGTTTCAGTATTTGTGCATCTTATTCCGGTTGTAGGATCGGTGGCTGATGGCGTTTGGTAATCAACTTTCGTTTCATTTCGATCATTTTTCGATCCAGCTTTTTAACCATTTTATCGATTGAGGTGTATAAATTGTCAGATTCGGCCTCGGCAAAGACCTCTGCGCCGGAGATGTGGATTCGGGTTTCTGCTTTTTGGATATTCTTGTCAACGGTCAGGATCACCTGACTGTTAATGATGGGCTGATAGTGTTTCTCTAGTCTGCTTAATTTCTTGCGGATGTAGTGTTCGATCGCTTCCGTGATTTGTATGTGGTGTCCGCTGACGCTAATTTGCATACGAGTACTCCTCTAAAGCTCGGTAGTTTTGACGTTTTGGGTGAACGTCTTAACTATGACCCTAACAGAGTGGGTTGGTTCGGTTAAGTTGAGGTTTTGTGAACAAACAGTGGAGACGCTAGCTCAGCTGTTTACGCTCATTGGAGGGGGGGATCATTAAAGCCTCACGATACTTGGCAACGGTTCGACGCGCCACATTGATATTGTCGGCAGCTAATAGGTTGGCAAGTTTGCTATCTGAAAGCGGTTTTCGGGTGTTTTCTTGACCAATCAGTTGTTTGATTTTGGCTCTGATTGCCGTTGAGGAGACCTCTCCGCCAGAATGGGTGCTGACATGAGACGAGAAAAAGTATTTCAGCTCATAAATGCCCAGCGGGGTGTCGATATACTTTTGGGTTGT
>Ga0115004_10000001_pt1 | contig 159803 bp, 111 predicted proteins | sample ArcticOcean_MG_C_10_FD_88737 | JGI IMG/M metagenome (GOLD analysis project Ga0115004, IMG submission 88737) | Marine microbial communities from western Arctic Ocean - ArcticOcean_MG_CB11_90 | ecosystem: Environmental > Aquatic > Marine > Oceanic | place: Arctic Ocean: Canada Basin | collected... | reverse complement strand
CCTCTTTTGGGGGCCTCAATAGCAAACGCCGCGCTGCTCGTTCACTACACCTTTGATGACAACACCGCGGCCAATAGCGGAACCGGTGGAGACGGAACTCTGGTAGGTGGAGGCACCTTCGGCGCTGGCGTATCAGGAAACGCTTGGCAGGGAAACCGCACCGGTGCGAATGATGGCTACATCCGAACTGGCCTCACTGGAACCCAGCTCGGCTTGGGCGGTGGAGACGGTAGTGAAGTCTATACCTCGATGGCATGGGTTAAGTGGGATGGACCATCGGGCAATGTGGATCACATGATCTTCGGACAAGAAGATGGCCCCGGAAATACAGCCATGCTTCACCATGGGATCCGTGATGATAGCCCAAATAACGCCCACTATGGTGGCTGGGGTAATGATATTCAAGATGCGGGCGTCGTGCCGGTTGGTGAATGGACCCACCTTGCGTTTCAGTATGATGGGACCGACAAGGTGGTCTACTTGAACGGAGTAGAGTCTGCGCGTGGTGCTGGTAGCCCGATGAGTGGGCATGCCTTTCCTGTGATCGTCGGCGGTCATGGCCGTGATGCTGCTGATCCTGCCGGAAATAGCTTCAATGGTCTCATCGACGAGGTTCGTATGTATGACTCGGTGCTTAGCGCTGCAGAGATCGGCGCTTTTGGAACGGCGGCTGTTCCAGAGCCTACCTCTCTCGGTCTTCTCAGTCTTGCCGGCTTGGCTCTTCTTCGCCGCCGTCGCTAGTCGACCCGGAGAAGTATTGATAAAAGCGAAATTTACAAGACCGATCCTCCCAGAGAGGATCGGTTTTCTGCTATCAACGTCTGTGACGTTTCGTGACCATGCGCCTGCTTATAACAATACCATCGTTTTCTTTCTTGTTAGTTCTTTTTCCGTCTTGTTCGGATCCTGAGGCAGAGACCAAAAATGATCCGGCGGATTCTGGGGATGCGATGGAATTCATTCAGGGATCGGTTTCCTTTCGTGAGCTGAATTCATCTTCGACGAGGGGAGAAGGGGAAACGCTTTTTCAGAGCCTGCCGGTGGCTGAGACGGGGATTGATTTTGTAAACTCGATCGTTAAGGACCATCCGATGCGCTACCTTTATGCCACCGAAAAGGTTTGCGGGGGTGTCGCGGTAGGTGATTTGGATGGGAACGGGATGCCGGATCTTTTTTTTACGAGCGGGCCGAACAAGAACCGGATTTTCCTGCAAACCAGCACGCTAAAATTTACCGATCATAGCGCACTTGCGGGAGTTGATGGGGGAGGTGTTTGGAGTGCGGGTGCTGCGATGATCGACATCGAAGGAGATGGTGACCTGGACATCTACGTGGCCAACTATGCCGCCCCCAACCAGCTCTTTATCAATCGAGGTGACGCGACCTTTGACGAGAAGGCCGAGGCATTTGGTCTGGCCCATCTCAGCGCGAGTCACATGCCGACATTCTGTGACTATGACCGTGATGGGGACCTCGATCTCTATCTCCTGACCAATCGCTTCCACCCTCCCAAGGGGCAGCCAAAATCCGAGGATGTTTTGCGGTTCAAAGTTGAGGGTGGAGTCGGCAAGATCAGTTTTTCCGATCCTACGCTTGGAAACTATTTTCGCCCGTATCAGGCGGGGAAGGAAGTAAATGGACGTCCCATTTTTAAGATTCAAAAAGTGGGCCAGCCGGATGTCCTGTTCCGCAACGATGGTGGGAAGTTTACCGATGTGAGCCGGGAAGCTGGAATCTACGGGGTCGGCTTTGGGCTCTCGGCAACCTGGTGGGACTACAATTCGGATGGTTGGACGGATTTGTGGATCGGTAACGACTTTGATGATCCCGACCGAGTTTATCGAAATAATGGTGATGGGACATTTACTGATGTGGTCAAAGAGGTGACGCCTCATACTTCCTGGTTTTCCATGGGGGCGGATTTTGCAGATTTGAACGGGGACAATCTTCCCGACTTCCTAATCGCCGATATGTCGGGCACCAACCATTTTAAACAGAAGGCCAATATGGGTTCAATGGGGGCTAAGGCGGAGTTTCTGCGCACCGCAAATCCCCAGCAGTATATGCGGAATGCCCTTTTTTTGGGAACCGGGGGAGAGCGTTTAATGGAGGCCGCCCACATGACGGGTTTGGCCAATTCGGACTGGACGTGGAATGTTAAGTTAAGCGACTTGGATTGCGACGGATTGCCCGATGTTTTTATGACAAACGGGATGTCGAAGAACTTCAATGAGTCCGACAATGCCGCCGTCCTGGTGAAGGCCGGGGAAACCGAGTGGGACCGCCATGTTCGTGCGGGGACCGAGGAATTGCGGGAACAGAATTTGGCATTCCGCAACGAGGGCGACCTTCAGTTTAAGAATGTCAGTCAGGAGTGGGGACTCGATCACGTGGGAATGAGTTTTGGGACTGTGCATGCTGATCTGGATCGCGATGGAGATCTGGATTTGGTCGTTTGCAATCTGGGGGAGCCTGTCACCGTTTATCGTAATAACGCCCAAGCGGGGAATCGTCTGCTAATTGCTTTGCGGGGATCCGGCGAGAATACCTTTGGAATTGGAGCCTCGGTCACGCTCGAGCTGACGGATGGAAGCATCCAGATCCGCCAGTTGGTTCCGGTGCGGGGCTACCTCGCCTCGAATGAGCCCCTCGTGCACTTTGGGCTTGGAGAAGAAGAGCCGAAGAGCCTCATGATAGAATGGGCCGATGGCGATCGTCAGGAAATCACGGGGGTCAAAGCAAACCGTTTCTATACCATTTCCCAGTCGGATGAGGGCGCTCAGCCGGATCCAGGTGATTCGAAGAAGCCGGCCCCCATGTTTGTGGAATCGAGCGCCCTTGAAGGAGCGATCCATCAAGAGAATAAATTCGATGATTTTTCAAAGCAGCCGCTTTTACCCAATCAGATGTCGCGTCTTGGGCCCGGGCAGGCTTGGGGGGATATCGACAGCGATGGCGACGACGATTTTTGGCTTGGAGGCGCCGCCGGTTCTCCTGGAAGGATTTGGATCAATGAAGGAAATGGTGTCTTCAAGGTTCAGGTCTGTGCTGCGTTGCAAGACGATGCCGGGCATGAAGATATGGGAGGCCTTTGGTTTGATGCTGATGGGAATGGTTTCAGTGATCTCTACGTGGTGAGTGGGGGCTATGAGTTCGAGCGCGGTGACCCGGAGCTGGGTGACCGACTTTACTTGAATGATGGAAGTTCATTGAGGAGAGCACCTGATGGGACCACCCCGGATTTAAAGGTCAGTGGTGGTGTGGTCGTTGGTGCTGATTTTGATCGCGACGGTGATGTTGATTTGTTTGTTGGAGGGCGGCAAATTCCCGGAGCATATCCGGAGGCTGCCACGAGTTCTCTGCTTTTCAATGAAGGTGGAAAATTTACGGAGGCGGATCTTAAAGTGACGGGTTTGATCACTTCGGCTCTCTGGTCTGACATCAATGGAGACGGCTGGGTCGACCTTCTCCTGACAGAGGAGTGGGGAGCGATCCGGGTTTTTCAGAATCTAGAAGGTGAGCTCACGGACGTGACTGAGAGCAGCGGAACGGCGACTTTGACGGGATGGTGGAATGGCATCGCAGGTGGGGACTTTGATGGTGATGGAGATGTCGACTATGTTGCGACCAACTTTGGTCTCAATACCAAGTATCACGCTTCTCGGGAGCGTCCCGTGTTGCTCTACTATGGAGACTTTGAAAATCGGGGACGCAAGAGAATCGTGGAAGCGGAGTTTGAGAATGATGTTCTCTATCCAGGACGCGGGCGGAGCTGTTCGAGCAATGCCATGCCTCATTTGAAGAAGATTTTCACTAGCTTTAAACAGTTTGCGGGGTCTTCGCTCACTGACATTTACCAACCCGAGAAATTGAAGGATTCGATGAAGCTTGTGGCGACTTCTTTTGAGACTGGAATTTTCATGAATGAGACGCCTTCCGGTGGTTCTCCGAAGTTTGTTTTCAAAGCGCTTCCGCGGATTGCTCAGATTGCGCCTTCGTTTGGTGTCGTGGTGAGCGATGTGAACCAAGATGGAATCCTTGATATCTATCTTGCGCAGAATTTTCACAGCCCGCAGGTGGAAACAGGACGGATGGCAGGTGGTCTCAGCCAGCTTCTTCTTGGATCCGGAGACTGTAATTTTGAAGCGGTCGCGGTGGCGCGGAGCGGCTTGCTGGTTCCGGGCGATGCGGCAAGTTTGACTCAGGCCGATCTCGATGCCGATGGGGTTCTTGATTTTGTGGTGGCTTGTAACAATGGGCCGGCTTCAGTTTTCAGAAGCAATCAAGCTGCGGGAGCGAATCTCGCGATTCGTCTGAGCGGGGCGAAAGGAAATCCGACGGCAATCGGCTCACGCGTAAGATTGGAATTTGCGTCTGGTAAGATCGCAACCCATGAGGTTTATGCTGGCGGAGGGTATCTGTCGCAATCGACCCCAGTCGTTCACTTTGTGATTCCAGAAGGGGAAACTGCGGTGAAGATCAATGTCGTTTGGCCGGAGGGGAGCCAAAGCGAACATCAACTTAGCCAAGATCATGGCGCTTTAAAAATCAGCCAGAACTAACTCATTGATGAATCTTTAAGATCAGAGGCTCTGTAACCTAACCTACCTCCTTTTATGAAACATCGAGTCCTGAAATCAACGTTACGATTTTTAATTGTAACCTTTTTCACTTTTGGAACCTCCCAGGCGGATTTATTGGTTTACTATCCGTTCGATATTGAAAGCGGGACTGTCGTTGATAACCAGGGAACGCAGGGAAGCGGCGTCTTGGTAGGTGGCGGGAGATATGGCACGGGTAAAGACGCAACATTTGGCAAGGCGTTCTACGGAAATCGCACCGGAGCGAATGATGGCTACATCCAAACTGGCCTCACTGGAACCCAGCTCGGCTTGGGCGGTGGAGACGGTAGTGAAGTCTATACCGCGATGGCCTGGGTTAAGTGGGATGGACCATCGGGCAATGTGGACCACATGATCTTCGGACAAGAAGATGGCCCCGGAAATACAGCCATGCTTCACCATGGGATCCGTGATGATAGCGAAAATAACGCCCACTATGGTGGCTGGGGTAATGATATTCAAGATGCGGGCGTCGTGCCGGTTGGTGAATGGACCCACCTTGCGTTTCAGTTTGATGGGGCCGACAAGGTGGTCTACTTGAACGGAGTAGAGACTGCGCGTGGTGCTGGCAGCACGATGTCGGGACACGCCATGGATGTGATCATCGGCGGTCATGGACGTGACGCGGCTGATCCTGCCGGACAGAGCTTCAATGGAGCGATCGACGAAGTGAAAATTTTCGACGAGATCCTCACCGAAGCACAAATTCAAGCCGAAATACCTCCAGGTGCCGCCGCTGCCGACACCGACACCGACACCGACGGACTAAGTGACGACGACGAAACTAACATCCACGGCACCGACCCCAACGACCCCGACAGCGACGATGATGGCATCAATGACGGCGATGAAATCACGCACGGCCTTAATCCCAAATCTGACATCGGTGACGATGGAGCCAGCGGAGATCCCGATGGTGACTCGGTGACAAACATCGCCGAAATTAACGCAAACGGCACCGACCCTAATGATGCCGACAGTGATGACGACAGCCTTAATGATGGTGACGAAATTACCGCGAATTCCGACCCCCTGAATCCCGATAGTGACGGCGACACTCTGCGGGATGGTGCCGAGGTCCAAATTCATAAAACCAACCCAACCAAAGCCGACTCCGATGGGGACGGTTATAACGACAATATCGAAATCACTGCCAACTCCGATCCCAACAATGCTGCCGATATCCCTACGGCACCCCCGGCCGATGGACCACTAGTCTACTATTCCTTCAACCAAGAAAACGACACTGTTGTCGCAAACCTCGGCTCCCTGCTTACCCCCGGCACTCTGCGCGGTGCAGCTACCTACAGCACCGGCAAAGACGATTCTTTTGGCTCGGCTTTTTCAGGAAACCGACTCGGAGCCAATGACGCCTACATCCAGACTGGATACAGTGGAACTGAACTCGGGTTAGGCCCAGATTCTGTCTACACCGCCATGGCCTGGGTGAATTGGGATGGTGCATCGGGCAATGTGGACCACATGGTCTTCGGACAAGAAGACGGCCCCGGAAACGCAGCCATGCTTCACCATGGGATCCGTGCTGATAGCGAAAGTAATGTCCACTACGGTGGCTGGGGTAATGATCTTGGTGATGCGGGCGTCGTGCCGGTTGGTGAATGGACCCACCTTGCGTTTCAGTTTGATGGCACCGATAAGGTTGTCTTTGTCAACGGAGTCGAGACTTCCCGTGGTGCAGGTAGTACCATGGCAGGACACGCTCTCCCGGTGATCGTCGGTGGTCACGGACGTGACGCTGCCGATCCTGCCGGGCAGAGCTTCAACGGCCTCATCGACGAGGTTAAGATCTACGATCGCGTCCTCACCTCCGAAGAACTCCAACTGGCGCTGTCCCCTGTGCCCATCGGACCGAAGATCGTTTCCTTTTCTCCGAATGCTCAAATCATACCCACCGGTTCGCCATTGACCTTATCATGGAATATCGACAGCGAGCTCACGTCACTCACCATCGAGCCAGACATCGGCGATGTTTTGGGAGTCACTAACAATGGGGTAGGACAAATCACCCTCAATCCTGGACCGCTTTCCAACACGACCTATACCCTCACGGCAATTAATACTGACGGAATCAATACCGCTGAAATCGCTCTCAGCGTAAGCGAGCTTCCGATCATGGAATTCTTTAATTCCGATCAGATTATCGTCGCACCAGACACGCCTATCCAACTCAACTGGAAGGTCATCAATGCCGACAGCCTCAGCCTAAACGGAACTGATATCACTGGTACTTCTTCAATCAATCTTGCACCGTCAGAAACGACAACATGGATTCTTTCTGCCACTAATTCCAAGGGGACAAAGACCAGCGAAATTACTGTCACTGTGGTTATCCCCGGCGAACCTGCGATCTCCGAAGTCAGCACCTCCAATAGCTCGTTAATCGATGACGAAGATGGCGACAGTCCAGATTGGATTGAAATCTATAACCCCAGTGGCACAGCCGCCATCCTTAACGGGTACTATCTCACAGATGACCCGAAAGACCTTCGCAAATGGCGTATCCCCAATATGGTACTCCCTTCGGGTGAGCTTCTCATCATATTTGCCTCTGATAAAAATCGGGCTGTCGCAGGCGCCGAACTACACACCAATTTCAGTCTAAGTTCCAATGGCGAATATCTCGCTCTTTCCAAGGAGGACGGAGCAGACACTCTCATTCTCTCTGAATTCAATCCACTTGCGGCCCAGTCCAATAACACCTCGTGGGGTGTCTTTCCCGACGGCTTGACTCAGGGATATTTCACCTCACCGACACCAGGATTGGCTAACAACACCGGCTTTGTCGGTTTCGTGCGCGATACGAAATTTTCCTCGAAGCGCGGGTTCTACGATGCCCCATTCGAGGTCACTATTAGCAGTAATACCGATGGAGCTAAGATTCGTTACACCACCGACGGAAGCACCCCCACCACCGGCAGAGGAAACCTCTACACCGACCCCATAAGCATCAGCGCAACTACCACCTTGCGAGCCATCGCCTACAAGACGGGATACGTTTCCACGAACGTTGATACTCACACCTACATCTTCCCTGAAGACGTCGTTAACCAAGCCCGTATGCGCGACTCGGTCACCCAATCAGAAACTTTCGGGCCGCAAATGATTGATTCCCTAAAATCAGTACCCACGGTGTCAATCGTCACCGAAAATCCCAGTTCTTTTCAGAATGAAGGCGGAGCCGTCATCCGCAGTGAGTCACCCGCATCCGTAGAGATGATCTTCCCTGACGGCACACCCGGCTTTCAAGAAAACGGAGGATTAAAGCATTTCGGTGGATACTACACGAACTTTCCAAAAAAGAGCATCCGCATCGGCTTCCGCTCGAAATACGGCGCTACCAAGATCAACTACCCACTTTTTGAGGGTTTTGATTACAAACACTACCCGCCCACCGACCGCTTTGACGTGATGGACCTCCGCAGCGGTTCCCATGACATGGTTAACCGCGGTGCTTACATGTCCAACCGTTTCACTGATGACTCTATGTTAGACATGGGTAACCTTGCTCCTCACGGGCGCTTCGTGCACGTCTACCTCAACGGTATCTACTGGGGGCAATACCACCTGCGCGAGCGCTGGAATGCCGACATGGCTTCAAGCTATTTCGGCGGCCCCAAGGCGGACTATGACGTGGTCAACCTCAACGACAACTTCCGCGCCGATGAGAAAGTTTATGACGGCACCGGCGTTTTCTGGAACGAGGCGAAGGCACTTGCATCAGGCTCTAACCCTTGGGAAAACAACGACAACAACATTGATGTGGCCAACCTCATCGACTTCATGCTTCTGTGGGTCAGCGGCAACTCGGAAAGTGAGGTTAGGCTGCTCGGCTCCAAGGCCCAAGGGCAACCCTTCCGCTTCCAGATGAAGGACGCTGATGGATACCTGCGCAATCCCGGGCACTCCGCAAACGATGCAGGACCTTTGAGCCTGATGTCACGCCTGCGTAGCGGCAACACGGATTTCGCCATGTTGCTCGCAGATCGAATCCACAAACACTACTTCAATGATGGGGCAATGACGCCAGCGAAAAATATCGAACGCTTGCAGAAGCGAGTCGATGAGGCACGGCCGGGCTTCATTGCCGAGTCCGCACGCTGGGGGAACCGCTTCCGTGAATACCAGAACTGGCTGAACTACCAGAACAACCTGGTCAGCAACCACTTCCCGGGCCTCGCTCAAACCATGGTTGGACGCTTCAAATCTGCCGGAATGTATCCAGACATCATCGCCCCAGTCTTCAACCAACACGGTGGTTCAATTTCAGATGACACCCCGCTCACCATGTCGACCGACGCCGACAAAATCTACTATACCATCGACGGCAGCGACCCACGCCTGATCGGCGGCGCTCCAAATCCCTCAGCCACCGAAGCCTCCTTCGGCGGGGGTGGACCCGGCGAGCAACAGCCGGTCACTTATATGACGACCGGTTACGCTTGGAAATATCTCGACAATGGATCGAACCAAGGCACCGAATGGAGAGCAATCGATTTCAATGACACCGCATGGTCGCCCGGACCCTCACCACTCGGTTACGGTGGAGACGGCGAAGCCACCGAACTCAGCTTCGGAGGTGATTCTGGAAACAAATACGCAACAACCTATTACCGCACCACGATAGAAATCCCGAACCCGACTGTGTTCCTAAACTTCCTCCTACGCGTGAAGTATGACGACGGGGCCACAGTTTACATCAATGGTGTCGAACAGTTCCGTCAAAATCTTGCCAACAACGCCGCCTTTGACGACTACGCCGACGGCACCACTTTAGATGAAGGAGGGTGGAAGGACGCCACCATTCCAGTGTCCGCGCTCGTCTCCGGTAGCAACACCATCGCGGTGGAAGTCCATCAGGCCAGCGGCACTAGTTCCGATACCCGCATGGATCTCACCCTGCGAGGCCAGACCTCTAACGTGGGCGGCGGCGACAACGTCACTACTCCATTTAATCTCAGCAAACCCACACTAGTTCGCGCCCGAGGTTACAACAGCACCAGCGGCGAATGGAGTGCACTCAATGAAGCGTTCTTTACCGTCGACTCAGTTCCAGCGGACGCCAGTAACCTCGTCGTTTCTGAATTCCACTACCGCCCGGCCAAGCCGACCACACCCACGGAACTCGCCATCAGCTCAGACCGCGATGATTTTGAATTCCTCGAGCTCTTCAACATCGGCGAGAGCGCCCTTGATATGAACGACGTCCGCTTCACCTCAGGGATCAACTTTAGCTTTCCCGACAACGTCGTCCTCGGAATTGGAGAACGGATTCTTCTCTTACGTGACCGCGATGCCTTTGAAGCCCGATATGGCCAGCTATTGGTTCAATCGTTCGAATTCACTGGTCGGCTCAGCAACGATGGCGAGCAAATCCTCATTCTGGGCACTAGTCCTGATCCCATCAAAGACTTCATCTACAATGATCAGACCCCTTGGCCAACCGCCGCAGATGGCGGGGGCCCCTCCCTGATCCTCGTCGACTCGACATCGAACCCCAATCACAACGAGCCCAATAATTGGATGAGCAGCCAAAACGAAGGCGGATCACCGGGAACTGAAGAACCATCGGGATTCACCTATGACACTTGGGCTTCCGACTTTGATCTTCAGGGAGGCCCCCTAGATGATGACGATGGCGACCATCTTCTCAACTTTTTCGAATTCCTCCATGGCTCAAGCCCTGTCGATTCATCCGACGCACCCGGCCCCGTTGCCTCCGTGCAATCCTTCGAAGTCGACGGTTCAATCAACGACTACCTGAGCCTTACCTTTAATGAGAGCTCTGGAATCAGAGGTTCTCTCACCGTCGAAGTTTCCACCGACCTGAAAAACTGGTCGAGTAATCCTTCGCTGACAGAAGTCGTCTCTCGCATCGACAACGAAAATGGCACTTCCACCACCACCGTTCGACTCGCTTCGCCCATTGGCACGGATCAAGACAAAACTTATCTTCGTCTCCGCGGCCGCTAAATCCCGGCAAATATCCAGAACCGAGTATTCACAGTTGGGCCTTCCACCTTCGATATTCAGTATCTCTGCGACTGACTGCTAGGAGATTGCTTTTGGCGGGAGGGCCTTGAAGCCGCCTTTGGGCCGGAGCGGAGGGGGGCGAGAATGGTTTGGTGACGTAGTCATCGGCTCCGAGTTCGAGGCCGAGTATTTGGTCAATCTCCGAGCTACGGGCGGCGAGAAAGAGGATGGGAACCTGGGAGCTCTGCCGGATGGTGCGGCAGACATCGAAGCCGGTGAAGTCGGGGAGTCCACTATCGAGCACGACGAAGTCCGGGGCATGGCTCTCAAAATGCGCTAGCGCCTCACCTCCGGTGGCAATATGGGTTACGGCGAAATTCTCCGTTTCCAGCGCGTAGATGAGAGTGTCGGCGATGGCGGGTTCGTCTTCGACGATGAAGACGGAAAGCATGCTAATTTATGAAGCAATTTTGAGAGCTTGGCGAGTCTGTTTGAATCCCATACCGAACCTCCTGCGCCAATGACCTTTCCAGAGACCTCAACCGCTTAAAGCAGTCCGGCGATGACGAGACTGACGATGGCCATGACGTTGATGAGGATGTTCATCGAGGGTCCGGAGGTGTCCTTGAGAGGATCGCCAACGGTGTCGCCGACGACGCTGGCGGAGTGAGTCTCTGATCCTTTGCCGCCGTGGTTGCCTTCTTCGACATACTTCTTGGCGTTGTCCCAAGCGCCACCGGCATTGGACATCATGAGGGCGAGGAGGACACAGCCGAGAAGGGCTCCGCAGAGAGTTCCGGCCAAGGCCTTAGCGCCTGACTGAGTGCCTTCAGCACCGATCCATTCGAAACCGAAGCCGACCACGAGTGGAGTTCCCACGGCGAGAATTGCTGGCCCAATCATTTTGCGGGTAGCAGCGGCGGTGGCGATATCGATGCAGCGATCCGTTTCGGGCTCTGCGGTGCCTTCGAGAATTCCGGGGATTTCCCGAAACTGTCGGCGAATTTCTTCGATCATATCGAAGGCGGCTTCGCCGACGGCATTCATGGTGATCGCTCCGTTTAAGAAGGGGATGGCACCTCCGATCATGAGACCCACGAAGAAAATTCGGAGGTCATCGGGATTCGCGAGATCGAGGGAGATTTCGGTTTTCTGAATGAAGGCGGTAATGAGGGCGAGGGCGGCTAGTCCGGCTGCTCCGATGGCGAAACCTTTTCCGATGGCGGCAGTGGTATTTCCAACGGCGTCGAGGCCGTCGGTGATTTTTCGAGCTTCAGGTCCCATCTTGGCCATTTCGGCAATTCCACCTGCGTTGTCCGCGACTGGGCCATAGGCGTCGATCGCCATCGTGATTCCCACTGTACCGAGCATACCGACTGCGGCAAGGCCGACGCCGTAGAGGCCGGCGAATTCATAAGAAATGTAGATCGTGGCTGCGATGGTGAACATGGGAATGACGACCGACTTGAGACCGACGGCGAGTCCTGAAATCATAAGGGTAGCCACTCCGGTATCGCCCTGGCGGGCGATTTCCCGGACGGGGGCTCCTCCGGTGTAGTGTTCGGTGACGAGCCCGATGATGATGCCGCCGACGGCTCCCGAGAGAACCGCGAAGGCGATATTTGGAGAAAGGCCAAGCGTGGAGCTAACGATGAAGGAAGCGATGATAAAGAGAATGGCGGAACCAATGGTGCCAAAACGGAGGGCATTGGCAGGGTCCTTATCGGAGAGAGTCCGAACGAGGAGAATTCCGAGGATGGAGCAGAGCAAGCCTACGGAAGTGAGGATGAGCGGAAGTTGAAGGAGGATGGAAGGATCCTGTGCGGCTCCGAGCTTGTTCACCATGGCTGTGGCGACTTCCGAGCCACCTTCGGCGAGGCGCGCTCCGAGGGAGGCTCCGATCGCGATGGTTGCGATTTGTGCACCGCAATAGGATTCGAAAATATCGGATCCCATGCCGGCGACGTCGCCTACGTTGTCGCCAACGTTGTCAGCAATGACGCCGGGGTTGCGTGGATCGTCCTCGGGGATTCCTGCTTCCACCTTGCCGACGAGGTCAGCACCGACATCGGCTGCTTTGGTGAAAATACCACCACCGACGCGGTAGAAAAGAGCAACGAGGGAAGCGCCCATAGCGAAGCCTTCGAGGATTTCGGCGAGGTGAGCGGAATCAGATTGGAAGTAGGCGAAAAGGCCACCGAGTCCGAGTAGTCCCATGGAGGCGACGGTGAGTCCCATGACCGATCCACCGAAAAAGGCGACGGCGAGGGCTTCGGCAGCGCCCTTGTTCTTAGCGGCAAGAGCGGTTCGGACGTTCGCTTTGGTCGCGGTATACATTCCGATGAAGCCAGCGACCGAAGAGGCAATGCACCCGAGGAAGAAGGCGAGCGATTGTTGTTTGCCGAAGTCGGGATCCTGGAAGAAAAAGAGGGCGGCTCCAATCGCGATGGCGAAGTAGGAAATGAGCTGAAACTCACGTCGCATGAAAACCATGGCTCCTTTGTGAATCTTCTCGGCGATTTCTGCGACTTTGCCTTCGCCACCATCACGGCTGACGATATTTCTGAGGATCAAGCCGGCAAAAATAAGGCCAATGATTCCGAGGAGGGGAGTTATATAAACAGGCACGTGATAGATTAGTTGAAGGGGCTCCCATTTGCGCCAAAATCACATTGGGGAGAAAGTGTGAAGCTATGGAGAGAAGTGGTTGAATCAATGGTATTCTCTATGGCCGCGAACGATTATTTGAGTTGTATTACAGAATTTAGTCCGAAGCCCCGGCTCGTTTGGCTAAATTAGTGGACCGGGCATTGGCTGATTTGCTTGAAAAAATCGTTACCCTTGTCATCGACGAGGATGAAGGCGGGGAAGTTTTCGACGTTGATTTTCCAGACGGCTTCCATCCCGAGTTCGGGAAAGTCGACGACTTCCTGGCTCTTGATGTGCTCTTTCGCGAGGAGGGCGGCGGGGCCTCCGGCGGAACCGAGGTAAAAGCCGCCGTGCTTCTTGCAGGCGTCGGTCACCATTTGGGAGCGGTTGCCCTTGGCGAGCATGACCATGGAGGCGCCGTTTTCCTGGAAGAGATCGACGTAGGGATCCATGCGGCCGGCGGTGGTGGGGCCGAAGGAGCCTGAGGCCATACCCTTGGGCGTCTTGGCGGGGCCGGCGTAGTAGACGGGGTAGTCTTTAAAATAGTCGGGAAAATCGCCTTCGGCTTCGAGGATCTCCTTGAGCTTCGCGTGGGCGCTATCGCGGGCGACGATGATGGTGCCGGTGAGAGAAACAGCGGTGGTGACGGGATACTTCGAAAGGGTGGCTAGGGTTTGTTCCATACCTTTGTCGAGATCGATTTCGACTCCCTTAAATTTCCAGTCGCGGAATTTCTCGGGGATGAACTGGCCGGGATTCTCTTCGAGTTTTTCGAGAAAGATGCCGTTTTTGGTGATTTTGGCTTTTGCTTGGCGGTCGGCCGAGCAGGAGACGCCGATGCCGACAGGGCAGGAGGCACCGTGGCGAGGGAGGCGGACGACGCGGACATCGTGCGCGAAGTGGCGACCACCGAACTGGGCACCGATGCCGATTTGGCGGGCGGCTTCGAGGAGGTCTTTTTCCAACTCTAGATCGCGGAAGGCTTGGCCGTGTTCGTTACCTTCAGTCGGGAGTCCATCGAGGTAGCGCGCGGAGGCGAGCTTGACGGTCTTGAGACAATTCTCGGCTGAGGTGCCGCCGATGACGAAGGCGAGGTGATAGGGAGGGCAGGCGGCAGTGCCGAGAGTGCGCATTTTTTCAATGCAGAACTCACGGAGGCGCTTGGGATTGAGAAGGGCTTTCGTTTCCTGATAGAGGAAAGTCTTGTTGGCGGAACCGCCACCCTTGGTCATGAAGAGGAAGGAATACTCGTCGCTATTGGTGGCGTAGAGATCGATCTGGGCCGGGAGGTTGGTCTTGGTATTGACCTCCTCGAACATCGTGAGGGGTGAGACTTGGGAGTAGCGCAGGTTTTCCTCTTGGTAAGTTTTGTGAATGCCTTGGGAGAGATGCTCGGCGTCATCGGCTCCGGTCCAGACATGTTGACCCTTTTTTCCCATGACGATGGCGGTGCCGGTGTCCTGGCAACCAGGAAGGATTCCGTGGGAAGCGATCTCGGCATTTTTTAGGAGCATGAGAGCGATCATGCGATCGTTCTCGGTGGCCAAGTCGTCATCGAGGATGGCGGCGACTTGTTTGATGTGAGAGGTGCGGAGCTTAAAGGAGATCGCCTTGACCGCCTCGTTCGCGAGAAGGCTCAGGCCTTCGGGGGCGACCTTGAGGATCTCTTGGCCGTCTAACTCAGTGAGAGAAACGTGATCGCTGGTGAGAAGCTCATATTCAGTCTCGTCGGCGCTGAGAGGGAAAGGGGGCTGATAGTGGAAATCGCTCATGGTTTTCTTTGGATGAAGTTTAAAGGCTGCGTCCTTCGTCGACTTCAATGTAGTCCATAAAGGTGATGATGTCATCGTGATCGGTTTTGGGATCCTCTTTTTTGCGTTCTGCGAGACGCTGACTCATGTCATCGCGTAAACCGCGATTAGTGATGTAGGAAGTAAACCAAGCAAGTTCGTAGTCGGGGCGGGTGATGCCATTGTCACGGGCCCAGGCGAGAGCGTCTTCATCGGTCGCACCTGCAAGGATCTGAGCCTTAAGGTCTTCGTAAGCGACGCCAAGGAATTGGCAAACCCAGAGGTCCATGCCGAGGCCGAGGTTTCCGTGAAAGTCGGGATGAAGGGTGCCGGCGTGTATCAAGCGGACCTTGTCGCAGAGACGTGGGAAATAAATGACTCCACCGATTTTATCACGGGCGGAGCGGGGCAGAGTGGTTGCTTCAGGCATAAGGCAATGAAAGCGAGTGAAGGAGATCCCACCAGTGCAAAAATGATTTTTCAGGCTGATGGAAAATGGGCGAGTCGGGGAAATGGGGGCGACAAATACAGTTGCTGCGATTTGATCGTCGAATTAAGATCACTAGCATGGGTTGGTTTGGGTTTTTTGTGTTGTGTTTGATCGGGATTCTTCATGCCGAGATCGTGGAGTGGACCGCGGAGGGTGCGGTGACTCGAGCGGAGGGAACTTTTGGGGAAGGGGGCATTGCGCCCGACGATGAAGTGTCGATGACCTTTTTCTATAACGATGATGCTGGGTTCGTGGTGACTGCGATGAACTTCTTGCAGGAAGACCGAGCCTACTATGAAGAGGTAAATCTCGGGATTAAAGTGGTGATCGGGGAGCGAATCTGGGAGGGGTCGGTTGAGAATGGTGTGGAGGGAATTCCACAAACCCTTTTAGCAAGATTTGGCCAGGTTCCGGAACGGATGAATCTAGAGCTTAGAGAAGTAGAATCAGCTGAGTTTGTGTCCTTCCCTCTGAGCGATGGAGGAGGAATCGATATCTTAGGAATGGAGATTCGTGGAAGCAATGCTCTCCTTGGAGATGGGATCGATGTGGCATCGATCAATCTCGACCAGATCAGTTCAGCGACCGGATCAATTATGACGGGTGGGGTTGAACTGCGCTTTAGTCTCGACCTCGCTTCTATCGCGGTGGGAATTCAAGGAGGTGGACCGACGGGGCCAGAGGCCCTTGAGTTGGGGATTGAGGTAGTCGATAGTGACGTCGCGCCAATTATTTTGGTATGGCAGTCGTCACTTGGTGTGAAATATCTAGTTGAACAAAGTATTTCGCTTAAGGATGATGACTGGAGCCCGATTGAGGCAATCGATGGAACCGGCGATGTGATTGACTACCCCCTTACGCAACCGCCGGGGCCAAGGTTTTACCGTCTCGTCATTCCTGAAGTGCAGCGATAGATTTGGCCCATGAATGATCCTTCCTTGGTGGAACAGTTGGAGCAGATTCTCGAAGGCCATTTGGATTCCTCGGATGGGAGTCACGATTTGCATCATGCGCGTCGGGTTTTAGAGAATGCGAGTGAGATGGTGAAGCGGGCCGGAGCCGGGAACTTGCGTTTTCTCACTGCGGCAGCTTATTTACATGACTTGGTAAATGTGCCCAAGGATTCGCATGAGAGAGATCAGGCGTCGAGGCTTTCCGCGGAGGCGGCTAGGCCTATTCTGAGTGAACTGGGATTTGAGGCCGATGAGATTGAAGCGGTGCATCACATGATCATCGCTCATTCGTTTTCCGCAGGAGTGGAACCGCTGACCTTGGAAGCGCAAATCCTGCAAGATGCGGATCGACTGGAAGCCCTAGGAGCGCTAGGGATTGCGCGGACGTTTTACACGGCGGGGAAGATGAGTTCGCAGCTTTTTGATGGCGATGATCCTTTCGGGAATGAGCGTGAATTGGATGATCGTCGTTTTGCGGTTGATCATTTTAAGGTGAAGCTTCTGGGGCTCGCCGAAACGATGAAGACGGAGGCGGGCCGAGAGGTGGCCGGCGAACGGAAGGAATTTATGGAGCGCTTTTTAGAAGAGCTCGCGGGTGAGATTGGAGCCTAGCCCAGAAGATCTTTGATGAGCCGACCATGGACGTCAGTGAGACGATAGTGGCGACCCTGGAATTTATAAGTCAGTCGTTCGTGGTCAATGCCCAAGAGGTGAAGGATGGTGGCGTGGAGGTCGTGGACGCTGACGGGATCCTTGATGATGTTGTATGAGTAGTCGTCGGTTTTTCCGATGGACTGTCCTTGTTTTATGCCGCCTCCGGCAAGCCACATCGAGAAGCAACGTGGGTGGTGATCGCGACCGAAGCTTTTTTCGGTGAGGTTTCCCTGGCTGTAAACCGTGCGGCCGAATTCTCCTCCCCAGATGACAAGGGTGTCGTCGAGAAGTCCGCGTTGTTTGAGGTCCGTCACTAAGGCCGCGGAGGCTTGATCGGTTTCTCTGCAGCGCTGGCCGAGTTGTTTCACGAGTCCTCCATGAGTGTCCCAGCCACGATGGAAGAGTTGGACAAAGCGGACGCCGCGCTCGCTCAGGCGTCGGGCCATGAGTGCGTTGTGGGCATAGGTTCCGGGCCTTCGAGCATCCTCGCCGTAGAGTTTGAACGTGCTATCGGGTTCATCGGAAACATCGGTGAGTTCCGGAACTGACATCTGCATGCGGAAGGCCATCTCATATTGTGCGATGCGGGTTTCGATCTCGGGGTCGTAGAATTCCTGATGATGGATTCGGTTGAGCTCGGCGATATGATCGAGCGTGCTGCGTCGCAGATCCGAGCTAATTCCGTTGGGGTTATTAAGATAGAGCACGGGGTTTTTTCCGGAGCGGAAACGGACGCCTTGATGTTTCGAAGGGAGAAAGCCGGAGCCCCAAAGTCGATCGTAGAGGGCCTGGCCTGAGCGGTTCGAAGTCATGGCGACAAAGGCAGGTAGATTGGCGTTTTCGCTGCCGAGTCCGTAGGAAAGCCACGAGCCGATTGAGGGACGGCCGGCGAGTTGAAAGCCGGTTTGGAAAAAGGTGATGGCGGGGTCGTGATTGATGGCCTCGGTGTGCATCGAGCGGATGACGCTGATTTCATCGGCGATCCCTGAGAGGTGGGGAAGAAGGTCAGCGTTGAGCCACTGTCCGCTTTGTCCGGCTTCTTTAAAATTGAAGGTGGAACGGGCAACCGGGAAGGCAGTTTGGCCGGCGGTCATCCCAGTTTTGCGTTGCCCGTTGAAGATCGATTCGGGGACATCCTTGCCATGGAACTTTGCGAGTTGTGGCTTGTGATCGAAGAGGTCGATCTGCGAAGGTCCGCCACTTTGGAAAAGGTAGATGACACGCTTTGCCTTTGGCTTGAGTCCAGGGCTCGATTCACCGACGGCAGTCTGGGTGAGAAGGCTGGCGAGCGCTGCCGAGCCCAGCCCGTGGGTGCCTTTTTCGAAGAAATGACGGCGGGAGAAGGACTGCTGGTTCATACCGGATGAGGGGTTTGACGTTTCGTGATCATTCCTTGGTGATCACTTCATCGAGGTTGAGGAGGACGTTGGCGAGCGTGGTGAAGGCGGCGAGTTGAATGGGGTCCAGATCTTTTGGGACGGGAGATTCTCCGATTGAAGAGAGCGCGGCGGCTGACTTGGGATCGTTTTTAAATGATTCGAGATAGGTGGAGAGAGCAGAGGTCAGGATATCTTTCTCCTGGGGCTTGGGCAAACGCAGCGTGACGATCTCGAATGCATGGGTGATCGGGTCGATCGGGTTTTCTCGAAGGGTGCGTTCGGCGAGCTTGCGTGCGGACTCGACGAAGGCGGTTTCATTTAAAAGAGTGAGGGCCTGGAGTGGGGTATTAGTGCGCTTGGTGCCGACCCAGCAGGCTTCGCGGTCGGCGGCATCGAGAAGACCCATGGAGGGCGGATTGACGGTGCGTTTCCAGATCGTGTAGAGGCTGCGTCGGAAGAGATCATGGCCCTTTGATTGCTTGTATTTTTGGCCCATCGACATTTCGATCCAGAGATCCTTGGGTTGATAAGGATTGACCGAAGGGCCGCCGATTTTTTCGACAAGGAGACCGCTGACGGCGAGTGCTTGATCTCGGATGACGTGGGCGGGAAGGCGTTGGCGGGGACCACGGGCGAGGAAGCGGTTGTGAGGGTCGGCTTCCAAGAGCTGAGGATTCAGGTTGGATTGTTGACGATAGGTGGCGCTGGTGACGATGAGGCGTTGGAGGTGTTTGACGTCCCATCCGGAGTTGATGAATTCGGTGGCGAGCCAGTCGAGGAGATCCGGATGCGAGGGTTTCTCTCCCTGGACACCGAAGTCTTCGGATGTTTTTACGAGACCGGTGCCGAAATATTTTTGCCAGTAGCGATTGACGGTGACGCGAGCGGTGAGTGGGTGATCGGGTGAGACGAGCCAGCGGGCGAGGCCGAGTCGGTTGCGCGGAAAGCTCTTAGGGAGAGGTGGGAGAATCTCCGGAACGTTGCGGGAAACTTTTTCGCCATAGTCGTTGTAGAGGCCGCGCTTGCGAATGAAGGTTTTCTTCTCGGTGGCATTCTCCTGCATGACCATGGTGGTGGGGAGGGTGCGGAGGAATTGGTCGCGCTTCTCCTCGGCGGCGAGGAGTTTGGGGTGGGCCTTGTTGCCGGGGCCTTGTTCGAGGAAGGCGGTTTGGAGTTCAGCTTGGGCGTTGCCTGAAAGGGTGAGGATTTCGCGAATATTGATGGGGCGGCGATAGACGCGGAGGTCGCGAATGTCACCTTGGTAGTAATTGTCCTGATAGCCGCCGAGACGCAGTGGGGAGCCTTTTTTTGCAGAGCCGGTGTTGCTGTTGGTGTTGTGGATGATCTTGAGTGAAGCTTCTTTTCCATTGATAAAAATGTGTTGGTTGGTGGCGCGGAGTTGACCGTGGAAAGTCAAGGTGAGGTGAGTCCATTCGTTGGCGGGGATTTTCTCTTTTGTCTCAACCATGGCGACGCCCGCAATCCAGTTGGTGATGATGTTGAAGCGGAGGTGGCCGTCCTTGAGTTGCAAGTTGAACCCGGGAGTGAGCCTACCGTTTGATTGTCGGGAAACGATGGTTCCAGAGGTAAGATCGTGGGGTTTGATCCAAAGGGAGAGGGAGTAGCGGCCCAGAGGTGCGAGGGAATCGAAGCGACCGGGAGCCTTCTTTTTGTCGCTGAGTGGGGTGCCGGGGATGCTGATTGAGGATTTCCCATCGAAGTGAAGAGCTTCGGGTGGGTGTTGATAGCTGAGTTGATGGGTGACGAGGGCTGTCTTTTCAGCGGCAGTGAGTTGTTCTTTCCATTCTGGTTTTTGGAGGGACTTGAGGATCGCTTTGGCGGCGGCGACTTTAGCTTCGAGGTCAGCGAGTTGAGTCTGTTGAGGTTGGGTGGGAGCGACGATGTAGGGCTCGGAGTTCCCGGCTTTTACCGCGCGGCCAAATTCGGGGATGTTGTTGAAGAAAGCGATCATCTCGTAGTAGTTCTTCTGCGAGAGAGGGTCGTATTTGTGATCGTGGCAGCGGGCACAGCCCATGGTGAGACCGAGCCAAACGGTGCTGGTGGTGTCGACGCGATCAACGGCATTTTCGAGGAGGAATTCTTCGACGACTAATCCGGCCTCCGAGTTGTAGCGATGGTTTCGGTTGAAGCCGGTGGCGATCTTTTGGTCGAGAGTGGCGTTGGGCAGGAGGTCGCCGGCGAGTTGTTCGATGGTGAATTGGTCAAAGGCTTTGTTGGAGTTGTATGCCTCGATGACCCAGTCGCGCCATCGCCACATGAAGCGGGGACCATCGTATTGGTAGCCATCGGTGTCAGCGAAGCGTGCGGCTTCGAGCCAAGGAAGGGCCATTGTTTCGCCATAGCGGGGAGAGGCGAGGAGCCGATCGACGGCGCGCTCGTAGGCTTGGGGTTGATCATCGGTGAGGAAGTCGGCCACTTCAGCGGGAGTGGGTGGGATACCATTGAGATCGAGAGCGGCTCGGCGGAGAATTTTTTTAGGAGCGGCTTGGGGAGAGGGATTAAGGTTCTTGTGATCGAGGGTTTGGAGAATGAAGTGATCGATGGGATTTTTGGCCCATGATGGATCAGAGGTTTTGGGAAGGGCGGGGGTAGCGGGCTTTACGAAGGCCCAGTGTTTTTCCCACTTAGCTCCTTGGGCGATCCACTTTTGCAGGGTTTCCCTTTCAGCCGGGGTGAGCCGACGGCGGAAGTCGGAAGGGGGCATCATTTCCTTCGGATCATTATGGAGGATTCTGTCGATGAGTTCGCTCCTCTCCGGATGGTGAGGGACGATGGCAGGGAGTCCGTCGCGCGGGGCTTTGGCGTCAGCTTCGAGGTCGAGTCTGAGGTCGGCTTTCCGGGTGGCGGAGTCGGGACCGTGACAGGCGAAGCAGGTATCGGAGAGGATGGGCAGGACGTCTCGGTTGAAGCTGATCTCCTGCCCTGCTGTCGGAAGACAAATGAGGAGGAAGAGGAGAGACCGCGAGATCATTGGGAATGGGGGTGAATGCTTAATTTTCAGAGTGGAGCTTCGTTGCGAGAGAGGGCCCCCTGATCAGATCTTTTCCGTGTGACGTGGTTTATGATGAGAAGCGAGTTGGGTTTATTACTCGATCTCGGGAATGGGTGCGCCTTTTTCGATGGGCTTTCCTTCCCAGACCACGGCCTTTGTTTCGGGGTCGTAGGTGATGATTCGATGCGCGGATCCGGGAGCGGGAGGACGATTGTCCTTGGGGAGGAATTTGGCTAAAGCGCTGGCTTTCTTTTTGAAGGCTTCAGTGACGATTGAGGGAGCAAGAAGGTTGCGCCATTCGTGGGGATCTTTGGGGTGATGATAAAGTTCTTCGGAGCCATCGGCGTAGCGGATGTAGCGCCAATCCTTGGTGCGAACGCCGTGATTGTGGGCTCCGTGGGAGGTGATGGCGGGTTGCTCTCGGGGAGTGGCAGGATCGTTGATCTGCGGAAGAAGAGAGATGCCTTGGAGCTTGTGGCTGGGAGGGTCGAGTTTAAGGAGATCGCAAATGGTGGGGTAAATATCGAGAAGTTCGGCGGGTTCAACGACGGTCTGTCCCTTGGGGAGTCCGGGTCCGGCGAAGATGAGGGGAACGCGGGTGCCATCGTCCCAGAGGGTATTTTTTCCGGTGATGCCCTTTTCGCCGATGTGCCAACCGTGGTCGGACCAGAGGATGATGATGGTGTTTTTATCAAGGCCGGTTTCCTTAAGGGTGGACATGATGCGGCCGATCTGGTGGTCGACGAAGGTGGTGCAGGCGAGATAGGAGCGGGTGAGGTTTTCCCATTCGTTTTTCTCTTGGAGGAATTTGAGACGGACTTCGGGGAGTTTCCAGTGGAGATACCAAGAAAAGCGTGGGGTGTCATCGCGGTCGGTCGCTAGAATTTCAGGAGCGCGGGAATTACGATGCATGTCGTACCACTTAGGGGTGACGAAGCAGGGGACGTGGGGGAGGAAGAAGCCGGTGGCACAGAAAAAAGGTTTGTCGGGTTTCTGATCGTTGGCGGCTTGGCGTTTTAGGAAGTCGATAGTCCAGGAGGCGATTTTGTGATCGCCTTTGTCTTCATCTTTGTGAGGGAAGACGCCCCAGTCGACGAGTTTGTGGGGCTGGGGGGTGTCTTTGACGAGGCGTTCCTTTGGAAAGGGTGCGCCGGTGGCGCGCGGGCCGAGTTCTTGCCACTCAGTGTCTTTCTTTTTGTTTCCGTAGGAGCCGTGGTAGATTTTTCCGGCGGAGGCAGTGTGGTAGCCGTTCTTGGCGAGATGTTGCTGGAGAGGTACGTGGTCTTTGAACTCGTCGAGGTTGCGGAACCAGGGCGCGAGGCCGTAGATGCCGGTGGCGTCGGGTCGGAGGCCGAGCATGAGGGAGGCGCGGGAAGGGTTGCAGAGGGGAGATTGGCAGTGCGCGTTGGTGAAGAGAGTGCCGGATTTGGCGAGGTCGTCGATGTGGGGAGTTTTGGAGTTGGGGTGTCCGTCGAGGCAGCCAATCCAGTCGTTTTGATCATCGATAGCGATGAAAAGAATGTTCGGTCGGCCTTGGGCCGAAAATCCTAAATTCGAAACGCTAAATACTAAACTTAGACAGAGGAGGAGTTTCATGGGTGGTGTGATTGATGAACGAAAAGAGCTGACCAAAGGTTAGCTAACTCTTGGATGTGAAATTTAGCACCTGGGGGCAAGGCTGGCTTTTTTTCTGTCCTTCCTCTCTTTGGGGAGGGTTGACCTCTTGCCGCTTGGGTTAGCCTTTGTCGTCGAGGTATTTCCAATCGCCTTTATAGCGCTTGAAGCGGGAGCGTTCCTGGAGCTGGTGGGGCTCGGTGTCGAGGAAGTATTCGGCGACAAATTCGACTTTGCCGGTTTTGTCTTTGGGGCCGCCTTTTGAGGATCCGACGACGGTGAGGAAGCGCCAGTTGACGTCGCCGACCATCTCTTCGAGTTCTTGTTTGAGATTAGGATCGCGGGTGTCGGGATGGGTGGTGCGAAAGATGTAGTCGGTGAGCCGGAAGAAGTAGGCGGTGTAGCGGGAGCGCATGAGTTGCTCGGCGGTCTGCGGTTTTTTCTTCCAGTCAACGAAAGGGAGGCAGCAGTCGGCGTAGGTTTCGCGGCTTTTGCAAGGGCAGAGGGATTCGTCTCTGCTCTTGTAGGGTTCGTCGGGCTCACTCACGGACTGAGGATTGGCAGGTGAGGGATAGAAGGCAATACGAGATTAGTCGCTTGCGGGTTGCTTCTTATCGCCGAGGCACCAGATGAGGTAAAACGGGCGTTGAACGTCCAACGTCGAAGGCTTGGGTCGTGGAGCTTGTTGGCGGAGCGCTAGGTGGGAGCTGTCGCTGGATTTTGTTTGGGAGCTGGGGGCAAGGCTTGCCCAAGATCTCGCTTTAAATTTTGACGCTGGGTTGGAAACCCGGGGCTATCATATGGATCCCCTTCGGGGATGGGAAAGGGCTAGAGATCGTATTCTCTTGAGGATTTTTTAAGGTGATTGAGGAGGCCGCGGGAGCCGTCTTCGATGAGGTCGGCTCCAAGTTCGAAGCCATCGTTTCCGTCGTAGTAGGGGTCGGGGACTTCGCTGTGGTCGTGTTCGTTACAGTAGTTGGTGAAGCGATGGACGAGGGCTTTTTGTTTCTCGCTTTTGGCAAGGGCGATGATGTTGGCGTAGTTCTCGTCGTCCATGGTGAGAATGAGATCGAAGGCTTTGAAATCGTGGAGGATGAACTGTCGGGCGTAGCCGGTGACCTCATAATTGCGTTTCTGGATGGTGCGTGACATGCGGGCGTCCGGTTTGCTGCCGGTGTGGTAGCCGAGCGTTCCGGCGGAGTCGCAAATGATTTCCTTGGAGAGGCCGGCTTCTTTGACGAGATGGCGGAAGATATTTTCGCAAGCGGGAGAGCGGCAAATATTGCCCATGCAGACGAAGAGGACGTGGGTAATTTTCATAAAGAAGAATTAGAGATGAGGTGAGATAAGCCAGGCGCCGAGGCGCTGGTGCCAGGGAGCGAGGAGGGAGGGGAGGCTTGCGAGAGTGATTTCGCGGCAGCGTTTGAGGTCGCGTTGGAAGACGGCTGTTTGCTCGCGGGCGAAAGAGGAGGAGTCGACGTGGAGATTGGCATGCATCATGGTAGCGCATGGGTTTAAGGTGGGAGGCCGGTAGGTCCGCGGAGCCGATGGCATCGAAAATGACATAAATCTGCACGCCTTCTTGCGCTTTCAAGACCAAAGCGTTGGTGAAATCAGTAGCGATTTGGCCGGGCACGTAGGCGAAGGTTTCGAAGGTGATACTGTGCTTGGCATCTTGGATCGCTTGAAGCATTTTTGGATAAAAGGCGTCGCCATTGACGAGAGTTTCGATCTTGTTTCCCTCGGTCCAAGGAGTTTGGGCAGTCTTAGCGATCGAGTGCGAGAATCCGGGGTTGGAGATTGAGATATCCATACCGACGGAAGAATCGAGACTGCGATGAAAGCACGAGGGTGTTCCCAGAATTAAGGTCGCGGACAGAGCGATCCTAGCGACCGTCTGCAAGACGCTCGGCGAGCATGTCCGGAAGGCCAGCGTCTCTGATTTTCTTCTGTGTGGTCTCAATATCATATTCGACACGACGGAAGGAAACCGTTCCAACAGCGAGGTCATAGATGACGTAACAAGCCCGCCAGTCTCCGTCACGTGGTTGGCCTACTGAGCCAATATTGACGAAATATTTCTTGCCAGCTTCCAGGGGAATCGTTTCTGCGGGGATTTCGGTGACGCGGTTTTCGCGGACGAAAACTCGCGGCACGTGAGTGTGTCCGTGGAAACAGAGGTTGGTAAATTGGTAGGAGAAGTTCGACATGGCATCGAACTTGGTGGTGACGTAGTTCCAACCTTGGGGCTGATCTAAGGTCGCATGGACTACGGTGAAGTCTTCGATTTGGCGCACCATGCGGAGGTTCCGAAGCCATTCCTTTTGCTCGTCGTTTAACTGATCGCGCGTCCAACTCAGGGCGGCAGCGGCCACCGGGTTCATGTTCTTGAGACTGTCGTCGTTGCTGGCGACGTCATCGTGGTTCCCTTTTACGACCGGCCAATTGGCTTCGCGGATCTTTTCCAGGCAGGCATTCGGGTCGGCATTGTAGCCTACGACGTCTCCCAGGCAGATCCAATCGGTGCAGCCTTGATCGTTAGCATCTGCAAGAACTGCGTCGAATGCTTCGAGATTGGCGTGGATGTCTCCGAAAAGGGCGATACGCATGGCGATAAAAATGGGGGCTAATAGAGTTACGAGCAGAGCGCAGGGTGTAAAGGTTAGATTCGCATGAGCTTGGGAAATAGAGAGGCTTCAGCAATCTAATGATGTGCAGGCGGTCCGGGTCATTTTCCCATGGTGACCCGGACCACGAGGGCAACAAGGAGCAAAAGAGGGAGGGCTGTCCCGTTTCCGAAGACGGAGGTGGCGATGGGGGCGTGGATGAGGGACCAATTTAAGAAAGGACAAGGAAGGCGAGGAGCGCGGCGGTGGCGAGGCCGAGGGCGACAAAAAGGAAGAATTGGGCCTGCTCCTTTCGTCCTCTCGCGGCCTTTTGAAGAGTGCTGCGTTGAACCAGCCAGTTGGGCCCTCGTTTAGTCCTGCCACCAGCTCCTGGGAATGCGGCGTTGGCGGGGGCTGAGGAAGGGATTGAATTCGAGGGGAACGTTGAGATCGATGACGAGTTGGTGGAGGTCGGCTCCAACGTTGCCGGCGTAAAAGCCATCGTCGTTGATCCGGTACCAATAGCTGTGAAGGTCGCGGTAGGCTCGTTTTTTGCTGCCAAAAAGCTGGACCATGGTGGGTTTTTTGAGGTCGAGCGGGAGCTGGGGGTTTTGATAGAGGCTCCAGAGGACGCAGCGGAAAGTGGGGATGGTAAGGTTGCGCGGGTAGACTTCGACGAGTTCGAGGGCGACATCGAGTGCTTCCTTTTCGCGGCCTGGGATCTTGGCGAGGGAGAGAAAGTAGTTTCGCTCGTATACGTGGTTGTTGCTGAGCGCGGCGGCTTTTTTCCAAGCCTCGACGGCACGTGGAATATCAGGGCGCTTGAGAGGGTGACTCCAGATCCGGCCGATTGCGGCCCAGAGGTCGGCATCTTCGGGGAGGTAGCGGAGGCCATTGCGCAGGAAGGTGTCGCCTGCCTCAAGATATTCTTTTTCGATCGAGATACGTTTTATTTCCGGTTGATCACGCTGGCTGCGAGCCCAGGAGGCGGCATTGTATGCGAGGTGATGACTGCCTTGGTCCCAGTAGAACGCATTGTAGGGGTCGAGGGAGGTTACGACCTTGAAGTCGTTTTTAAGCTCATACCATTCTTGGTCTTCAAAATGTAAGTGAGCTTCTAGGCTCTTGAAGAAAGCGAGGACCGAACGCAGGCCGCCGAAGGCTCCGGCGAGGCCGTTTTGGCTCATTTGGGTCCAAGCTTCTAGCGAAAGGGTGGGAGGGGCAAGTCGTTGTTCGCGCAGTTCTTCGGTGAACTTCTGTTCGAAGGGCATTTTGGTGAGCCCGGCGGCAGTGAGTCCGAGAAGGACGACGATGATTTTTTTTGGACTGGCCACGGCTAAAATTCCTTATCTGAGAAGACGAACCAAGAGAGCACGGTGTAAATGCCCAAGTAGAAAAGGGTGAAACCACCGAGCTGCAGGATCTGGTCCGAGCTGATATTAGCGGCTCGAGTGGCGGCCTCGGCGACGGAGTCGAAGATCTGAAAATCAGGAAAAAGGAGTGAGACGAGGGTGGCGAGAATTTTGGCGATTGGCCCGGAGTCTTCGGCGAGCCCTCCTTGTTCAAAGAGTCCTTGGCGGGCGATGTTTTGGGCCGCTCCGATCATCCAAATCATGACTGAGGAGGCGATGGTGAAGAGGGTGGAGGTCGAGAAGGTGGAGATGAGGAGGGCGACGGCTGCGATAACGGAGGCTTTGAAAAAGTAGGCCAAAACCCCGTATTGGAGTGTCATGGTGGGACCATGAGCAGAGATTTCATCGAGCTTCTCGTCAACTAATTCTTGGGGCCATCCTAGTTTTTGTAAGTAGGGCTCTACGTCGGCTAGCACGGCACCGGTGCGGAAATGAAGGGTTATGACGAGGATCATGTCCATCACGGCCAGGGCAATGAAGACGACCGCCATGACCCCAAGGAGTTTCCCCACGAGGTAGTCAAGGCGGGGGACGGGTTTACAGAGGATGGTATAAAGCGTGCGGTCCTCGATATCACGCGGGATCAGAAGAGCGGTCGAGACGATGGCGAAGAGGGAGCTGAAAAGCATCATCGTGCCCAAGCAGAGGTTCTTGTGCATCTGCAGTTCCTGCTGGGGTTGGGAGGCTTCGGGGCCGGCATACCAAGGCGCATCGAAGAACTGGATTCCTACAAAGACGGCGGCGATGGGCGCGAGAAAGTAAAAGACCTTCATGCGCACTAATTGAGTAACGGTGCTTTGCGCGATAATTAAAATGCGCCGGGGCGAAATGAAGGAGGTCTTATTTCGTTGCCGTTGGGTCTTTTTATTTGAAGAACTCATACGGGTGATCAGGAATTGGTGCGCTTCCGGCGTTTTTTAGTAACCGTGCGACGAGGTTTCGTTTCCTTTAAGAAGAGATTCTCGAGAGTGGTGCGAGGGTTGCCTTCGGAGACCATATCGACCCCGTAAGTGATATCCACCAGGGTACGAATTTGGTCGAGGAGCTCTGGGCTGGCATTTTCGAGAACGATCTCGGTGCGGTCTTCGAGGGCGATGAGGTCATCGAGTTTCCCCTGACGGACCATTTTTCCGTGGTTGATGATTCCGACACGGTCGCACACTTCCTGAACTTGTTCAAGAAGGTGAGAGCAGAGAAAAACGGTCATGCCACGGTTCTTGAGCTCGAGGATCAGATCGCGGATTTTGCGTGAGCCGGAGGGATCCACTCCTGCGGTGGGCTCATCGAGGATGACAAGCCGAGGGTCCTGCACGAGGGCCTGAGCGAGTCCGATGCGCTGGAGCATGCCTTTTGAGTAACCTTTGAGCGTGCGATTACGGGCGTCATCGAGTCCTACGAGGTTGAGCATTTCATCGATTCGATGCTTTAACTTGGCTCCTCGCATACCACAGAGTTTGCCGTAAAACTTGATTGTTTCCGCTCCGGTGAGGTGTTTGTAGAAATAGGGATTTTCCGGGAGGAAGCCCACATCGTTTCGTGAATCGACTTTGAGGGAATCTTTTCCGAAGATGGAGCAGGTTCCGGCGGTCGGTTTTACGAGGCCGAGGAGGGCCTTCATGGTGGTGGACTTGCCGGATCCGTTGGGCCCGATCATGCCGTAAACTTCGCCGGGCTCGATGCGGATCGAAACGTTGTCGACGGCACGCAGCTTTGGTCCCCGGAGGGAGATTTGAAAGTCCTTCACAAGGCCGCTGACCTCCACTGCCGGAATATCGCTCATGTATAAAAATGTTAGGGTGGGTAACGGTGGCGTGCAAGAAGACAGTTGCGGCGGGAAAGCAACTTTCTTTGACCTAAGCGGCTGCCTATTCCTCTCTTGTGCTGGCTAGTTTATTTTTTAGGGAAAGAGGCCGCGAGTTTGCTTAACATTGGCGACGGTTTGGATGCCGGTGGCGAGGGCGCCTAGGCGCATGCCGCAATTGTGTTTCTCACAGAAGTTGTTGAGGTTGGTAAAAGCCTCGTTGAGTTTGGTCTCGAGCTTGGTGAGGACTTCGTGTTTTGTCCACGAGAAGCGCTGGAGATTCTGAACCCACTCGAAGTAACTGACGGTGACGCCGCCGGCATTGCAGAGGACGTCGGGGATGAGGAAGATGTCGCCGCGTTGCTCGATGATGGCATCGGCCTCGGGGGTGGTGGGACCGTTGGCGGCTTCAGCGAGGATGCGGCATTTGAGTTTGGCGGCATTGTCCTTGGTGATAACGCGCTCGAGGGCCGCGGGGACAAGGGCGTCGCACTCTTGAAGGAGGAGTGTATCGGGGTCGATGGGCTCTGCTCCGGGGAATCCTTTGATGCCTCCGTGGGTGGAAACGTGTTCGTGGAGGGCGTGGTGGTCGATGCCTTTTGCATTCCAGATCGCTCCGGAGATATCGCTGATTCCGGTGACTTTCATGCCGTAGCCAATCATGGTGTCGACGGCGTGAGAGCCGACGTTTCCGTAGCCTTGGACGATGGCGGTGGTTCCTTGGATCTTGATCCCGAGTTTGGCGAGGGCGAGGGTGATCGTGAAGGCAACGCCGTGGCCAGTGGCTTGGGTGCGGCCCTCGGAGCCCTGAAGTTCGACGGGTTTCCCGGTGACGATTTCGGGGACGAAACGGCCTTCCCGGGTGGAGTAGGTGTCGAGAATCCAGGCCATGTGCTGGGCGGTGGTTCCAACGTCGGGGGCCATGACATCGATCTCCGGCCCGATAAAGGGGGCTATTTCCTGGGCGAAGCGCCGAGTTAGGCGTTCCTGCTCCCTCATACTCATGGTGCGGGGGTCACAGGCGATGCCGCCTTTTCCTCCGCCGTAGGGAAGTCCCATGAGGGCACATTTCCAGTTCATCCACATCGCGAGAGCAGCGACCTCGCCAATGTTGACATTGGGATGGAAACGAAGGCCCCCCTTCACGGGGCCACGGGAGAGGTGGTGCTGAACGCGGTGGCCGAAGAAGACCTCGGTGCGGCCATCGTCCATGGTGACGGGTAAGGTGACGGTAATGAGGCGCTTGGGCCACTTGCAACGCTCGCGGACTCCGGCATCGAGTTCGAGGAAATCGGCGACGCGATCGAACTGCTCGGCAGCCATGCCAAAGACGGGGTCTTTTAAAAGGGCCTCTTTCATTGATGAAAAGCTAGCGTGAATTAGAGGGGGAGCACATCATTTTTCAGCGGGAACCCACCTTTCTTGAACCGCGTCTGGAGCTCCTTAGTGAAAGAGTTCATGACTGCAATGAGACCCCTGCCCGCCATCACAGCTTCCGTTTTTTAGGAAAATAATTTCGCAAACGACGCCTCGTAGTCGGTCCAGACCTCCGGGCGCATTGAGAGCCAATCCTTCCAGTTGCTTCGCCAGTAGATGTCCTAAGTAAACCTCTCTGCTAAGAACGCGGTAGATTTTATCAGTGGAGCTTCCGCGATCTCCCATTCTGTCACGGATTTGAGAGGCTGTCAGCGGCTCTGGCTCAAGGAGTGAGAGATCATTTATGCTGTTCCTTGCAAGAATGGCATGGAAGGTGTTGGCTCCATCTATGTCTACGATCAATCTTTCCTCCTACGGAATCGAAGGTCCTGTTGTTTTGCGGAACCTCCCTCCATCACGGCTTTACATCGAGGCCATCCGCCACGAGCCGACCTCTACGATCTCGGATACCGGAGCACTCATCGCTTATTCGGGTGCAAAAACGGGACGTTCTCCGAAGGACAAGCGCATCGTTTCTAATCCTGATTCCAAGGACGATATCTGGTGGGGTAAGGTGAATATTGCGATCGATGAGAACACCTTTTTGACCAATCGGGAGCGAGCGGTGGACTACCTGAATGTCTGCGAGCGGCTTTATGTTGTCGATGCCTTCGCGGGCTGGGATCCGGAGGAACGGATCAAGGTGCGCGTCATTTGCACCCGCCCATACCACGCGCTCTTTATGCATGCCATGCTCATCCGCCCGACCGATGAGGAATTGGAGAACTTTGGTGAGCCCGACTTCGTGATTTATAATGCGGGCCGCTTCCCCGCGAATCGCCACACCGAGGGGATGACCTCGAAGACTTCCATTGATGTCTGTTTTGAGGATAAAGAGATGGTCATTCTCGGCACCGAATATGCCGGCGAGATGAAAAAAGGGGTCTTCACCCTGATGCATTATCTCATGCCTAAGAGGGGTCATCTTTCGATGCATTGCTCGGCCACCTCCGATCCAGAGACGAATCGCAGCGCCGTTCTTTTTGGTCTTTCGGGAACCGGGAAAACGACTCTTTCAGCCGATCCCAAGCGCATGCTCATCGGCGATGATGAGCATGTCTGGACTGAAAAAGGAATCTTCAATATTGAGGGTGGTTGTTACGCCAAGGCCATCGACCTCAGTGAGGAAAAGGAGCCCGATATTTTCAATGCGCTCCACTTCGGAGCGGTTCTTGAAAACGTCGTCTATGATGAGAAGCATCGCGTTGACTTCTCCGATGTTTCGATCACGCAGAACACGCGTGGGGCTTATCCCATTGAATTCATCAAGAATGCGCAAGTTCCGTGTGTCGCGGGTCAACCAACTGATCTAATTTTCCTCACCTGCGATGCCTTCGGCGTCCTTCCACCTGTTGCCAAGCTCTCGGAGGCGCAGGCGATGTATCACTTCATCTCCGGTTACACCGCGAAGGTTGCCGGGACGGAGATGGGCGTCACCGAACCTTCGGCGACCTTCTCAGCCTGCTTCGGCGCGCCCTTTCTCGTTATGCATCCCTCTCGTTACGCCGAGCTCCTTGCGGAAAAGATGAAGCGTCATGAGGTTAATGTCTGGCTCGTGAACACCGGTTGGAGCGGGGGAGTCTACGGTAAGGGGTCACGGATCAGTTTAAAATATTCCCGTGCTATTGTGGAAGCGATCTATGGCGGCGCACTCGCGGAGGTGAGGACCGAGAAGGATCCTCTCTTCGGCTTCAAGACTGTCACCGAATGCCCCGGCGTTCCAAGCGAAGTGATGATTCCGCGCAACTGCTGGGCGGACCCAGCAGCATATGACGCCAGTGCGCAAAAGCTTGCAGCGCTCTTTATTGAGAATTTCAAGAGCTATGCTGAAGGCACAAGTGAAGAAGTTCAGGCTGGAGGTCCGATAACGTAATCTCTCATATCGGGAAGGACTGGTCCTGCGATCAGTCCTTCCGTTTGAGCTGCGGGAAGAGGACGACGTCGCGAATGGTCGGTGCTCCGGTGAGGAGCATGATGAGTCGGTCGATTCCGATTCCGATTCCGCCTGCGGGTGGCATTCCGTGCTCAAGGGCTTCGACGAAGTCTTCATCGATCGTTTGGGCCTCGCCTCCGGACTGCTCATGAAGTCGACGACGTTGGGTGTCGGGGTCATTGAGCTCGGAGTAGCCCGGTGAGATTTCCTGTCCGTTGATGATGAGTTCGAAAACATCGATCACGCTTGGGTTTTCGGGATTCTCTTTGGCGAGAGGAATGAGCTTGGAGTCGACGTGGGTGACGAAGCATGGGTCAAAGGTGTGCTCTTCGATGAGCTTCTCGAAGACCTGCTGGGTTACTTCGTAGTCTTCCAGATGATCGTGAACTTCGAGCTTGAATTCGCTCTTCGCTTTGGTGCTGCGTTCGTCGGGTGAGAGGTCGAACCAGTCGTTTCCTGCCGCCTCTTTGATGAGGTCCTGGTAAGAAGCGCGCTTCCAAGGACGGTTGAGGTTGAGGGTGCGGATAGACTCGCCGTTTTCATCCAGATGCTCGATTTCGAGGGTGCCGAAGAATTTCTCGGCGAGGTGGCAGACCATTTCTTCGACAAGGTCGGCCATAATCTCGAAGTCGCCAAAGGCTTGGTAGGCTTCGAGCATGGTGAACTCGGGATTGTGGCGGCGGGAGATGCCTTCGTTACGGAAGTTGCGGTTGAGTTCGAAAACCTTGGTGAGGCCACCGACGAGGAGGCGCTTGAGGTGGAGTTCGGGCGCGATGCGCATGGTGAGGTCCATGCTGAGAGCATTGTGATGGGTCTCGAAGGGCTTGGCGGCAGCGCCACCAGCGACGTCATGCAGCATGGGCGTTTCGACTTCGAGGTAGCCGCGGTCGTGTAGGAAGTTGCGGATCTCGGCAACAATCTTGGAGCGCATGATAAAAAGGTCGGCGCTCGACTGGTTTGACATGAGGTCGAGGTGGCGCTTGCGATACTTTGTCTCGCGGTCCGAGAGCCCATGCCACTTGTCGGGCATGGGCCGAAGGGCTTTCGAGAGAACCGTGAGAGAGCTGGCTTTTACCGAAGGCTCTCCTTTTCCGGTGGTGAAGGTCATGCCGGAGATTCCTATCCAATCGCCGAGGTCGAGGAGCTTGTAAGCGGACCACTCGAGGTCGCTCAGTTCCTTTTTGTTGAGGTAGATTTGAATGCGCCCATGGGCGTCGCCGAGAGTAGCGAAGACAGATTTTCCCATGTCGCGGATGGCGAGCAGGCGGCCTGCGATGGTGACTGAGCGGTCGTCGGAGTAGTCTGCCTTGAGCTCGCCGGGGGTGGTAGTCGTCTTAAAATGCGCGCCGAAGGGATCAATTCCTAGTTGCTTCAGCTTTCCGAGCTTCTCGCGGCGGACTGCGATGAGTTCTTCTTCAGTGGATTGGGGGGCTTGGTTGGAATTTTCCTCGCTCATTTCGGCGGGACTTTAAGAGTCTACGGTAGAATGAGAAGGGAAATAGTCGGCTGAACAGATGAGATTTCAAATAACGTAGAGAATTTTCTTGTCGTAAGATCCTATTACTGAGTATCCCTATACCAGCTTTCTTACTTTGGGGGGGCAGTGGCCCTGACTGGTTTCTTCGGAAATAAGCGGGGCTGCTGTATTTGTAGTTGGTGGCTTAAGGCTATTACTTTTGAATTTTGCGTGGGAGGGCGTCGAGGACACTGTTGATCTCCTTGAGATGATGTTTAGTGGGTGCCAACGGTTTTGAGAGTAATATTGAGAATATGGGGGCGTCTTTTCTTCATGATTGCTATGTCGTCAATCGGGCCAAAAAATCACTGGGCTTGCTAGCTATATGAGGGATTCGATATTCATCAATATTCGTGTTCTTAGGGAGTGCCAAGAGGCCTAGATTTTGTGAAACTTCCTTGGTGAGCAGGAGAGATTTAGTTGCGGAACTTCGAAAGGCTATCCATCAGGCACGGGCCCGGGTCTATCAGGTGGGGAAGCCAACGCCGTTGGAGCGCATGGATCTTGAAGGCGAGACGCAGCCGATCTGGGTCAAGCGTGAGGATCTGGGTCCAATAAAGGCTTACAAATGGCGGGGGGCTTTCAATGGCATGGCGTGCCTAAGTGAAGAGCAGCGGGAGCGAGGGGTAGTCGCGGCTTCGGCGGGAAATCACGCGCAAGGAATTGCGATCGGAGCGCGGGTGCTCGGGTGCGAGGCGAAGATTTTTATGCCCAAGCCGACCCCGGCGGTGAAACGTCAGGCGGTGTCGAGCCATGGTGGGCCCCGGGTGGCGATTGAGTTGGTGGGCGATAGTTTTTCGGAGGCACAGGAAGCGGCCATCGGGCACGCGAAAGAAACCGGGGCGACATTTATTCCGCCCTACGATTCGATCGATGTCATGGGTGGGCAGGGAACCTTGGCTGATGAGATTTTCACGTCGGGCGAAGGTCCTTTTGATCGGGTTTATGTGGCGATCGGAGGAGGGGGCTTAGCTTCGGCCGTGGCGACGTGGCTCAAGAGTTCCTGGCCGGGAGTGAAGGTGATTGGAGTTGAGGGCGTGGATCAGGCGTCGATGACGGCGGCTTTTAAAAACGGTGGTCCGACGAGTTTGGATTACGTTGATCTTTTCTGTGATGGCACGGCGGTGACAAAGGTGGGGGAGTTGACATACGAGATTTGTCAGAGTCAGTTGGATGAAATTATCACGGTGACGAACCAGGAAGTCTCTAGTGCGATCAAAGCGCATTGGGACGGCATTCGGGTGATTCCGGAGCCGAGTGGAGCGATGAGTTTGGCGGGGTATCTTCAGCAGCGGCGGGATGGACTGGTTCCTGACGGCGATAAGGTGCTCACTATTCTTTGTGGGGCCAATATGGACTTTGCCAAGGTGGCGGATATTTCAGCGCAAGCCGGGATCAGTCCCGGGAGGAAGCGTGCTTGGCGCTTTGCCATACGCGAGGAGCGGGGCTCCTTGGTGCGCCTATTGACGGACCTTCCGGAGGAGGTGTCGATTGTCGACCTTCAGTATGGACGAAGCGCACAGGAACCGCAGGCTCCGATTCTTAGTCTCGATGTCCCGGAGGAAGATGAAATCGCCTTTGAGGCATGGCTGGCAAAGAGGAGAGGTGAGGCGACCGATGTGACGGATGAGGTTGAGGCCCGCTATCGGGTGATTCCTTTTTCACGACCACTTTTTCAGGCTCCGCTTTTTGTGGAAGTAGAGTTTCCCGAAAGGGCGGGTGCTTTGTTGGGCTTTATGAAGGAAGTGAGTCCGGTGGCCAGTTTGTGCTACTTTAACTATCGCTTTTCCGGGGAGCGGATTGGTCGGGCGCTGGTGGGGCTAGATTTTGAGGATTCCGAGGCGCGGGAAGCGGGACGAGAGATCGTCTTTTCTTCTTCAAGAAAGCAGGTGCGCGCAGTCAAAGAAGTCACACTGAGAGAAGCCGAGGCACTTATTTAGCTTTTTCAATGCGCTTGATGTAGGCGACGAGACTCCAAATTTCTTCCGGCTTTAGGGTGGCTGAGAATGCGGTCATGGGGGTGCCATCGAGTCCGGTGGCGATCGTGCGGTAAAGATCGGTGGGTTTATCACCGCTCTTGTGGCGGGCTTCGTTGAGATCTGCCGGAGTGAGTGGGTTTTTCCAAATATCAATCAGGGTCGCTGCCGCCGGGCCATCGCCTTTCCCTTCGGGTCCGTGACAGCTGGCGCAGAGTTGGACGAATTTCTCCTTGCCCTTGGCGGCATGGAGCGCGCGATCATTTGGCTGATGATATCATGTGGGTGGTTTGGGGAGGTCGATAGCGGCGGCATAATTTTCGACGTCCTTCCATCGGGGAGAGAGACCCTGAATGAAGGCGCGGATGCCATCGAGATTAGCATCCGTCATTTTTGTGAAGGCTGGCCTCGCGGTGCTGGTGATACCAGGGCGAATGGTGCGACGAAGATTGGTTTCGAGAGGGAGCTTGCCAAGCGGGGTGTGGTGCGGGATTTGAAGACACCGCTGCGGAAAGTGCGTGGCTTTTCGAGGGATTCGGCCGTGGCAATGGGTGCATATTTGGTTGTGGACGCGCGCTCCCCAGAAATAGCGGGAGGTTTTTTGGTGCTTCTAAGGGATGAAGTGTCTGTAACAACGAGAAAAATTCTAGAGGAGACAGTCCCGGGATTTTAAGTGAAGTAGGCACGAAAAAACGGCGCCGAATTTTTTCGAGGCCGCTTTTTGAGAATGAATAAGAGAGCTTAGCTATCTTCGCTCGCAGGGAGGTTCGTCCGGCCTTCGAGGACTTTGTCGACGAGGCCGAAGGCGACGGATTCTTCCGCAGACATGTAGTTGTCACGGTCCGATGCTTTCTCGAGCTCCTTTGAGGTTTTCCCACAGTGGTGGGCCAGGATGTCGTTGAGGCGACGCTTGAGGGAATACATGAATTCCACGGTGCGCTCGACGTCGGCTGCTGTTCCCTGTGCTCCGCCGGAGACCTGGTGGATCATCACGTGGGAGTTCGGAAGAGCGAAGCGTTTGCCCTTGGTTCCTGCCGTAAGAAGGACAGATCCCATGGAGGCACAGATGCCGATGCAGTAGGTGTTCACATCACAGGTGAGGAACTGCATTGTATCGTAGATCGCGAGCCCTGAAGTGACCGAACCACCAGGGGAGTTGATGTAGATGTGGATGTCCTTTTTAGGATCTTGCATCTGGAGAAAAAGCATCTGGGCAATGACCGAGTTGGCCACGCCGTCATCGATTCCCGTTCCGATGAAAATAATCCGGTCCTTGAGGAGCCGAGAGTAGATATCAAAGGCACGTTCGCCACGGCCATCGGACTCGATGACGGTGGGGATGTAGTAATTGTTCTGAGGCGTCTCAGAGGAAGAGGTGGGTGTAGTCATGCTTAGCTTTCTTCAGTTGGAGGTTCAACTTCATCGACGTTCGCGTTGCTTACGAGAAAGTCAACGGCCTTACTGAGAAGCATATTCTGACGGATGTTGCTGAGTTGTCCGTTCTTTTGGAGCTCTTTCATATACTTCTTCACGGGCTGCTTGTCCTGCTTGGCCATTATGGTGACCCGCTGGAGAACTTCGCTGCTCTCGACCGTCATTTTTTCGGTCTTGGCAATTTCCTGTAGAAGGAAATTTGACTTCAGGCTATTGACGGCACGGCCTTCGGCGGCGGCAAAGAGTTCCTGTTGGCGGGTTTCGATGTCTCCGTCGGACATGCCAGCCTGCATTCCTTCTTCGACCATGGCATCAGCCTGGCCTTGAGTCTCTGACTTGAGCAGTTCCTCGGGGAGTTCGAAGTTGGTTAATGAAGCCAGCTTGTCAATAACGGCATTGACCGTGATTTCTTGCTTCTGCTTGTTCGCGCGCTCTTCCAAGTCGTCGCGTATGAGGCCTTTGACGTCTTCGAGCGTCTTGTCAGGGGCGATCTTTCCGGCCAACTCGTCGTCGAGTTCTGGGAGGGCTTCGCTTTTGAGCTCCTTCACTTTTACCTGGAAGACGGCTTCTTTTTCGCGGAGTGCTTCGATAGGGAAGTCTTCAGGAAGAGTAACGGTGATCTCTTTTTCATCGCCGGGCTTGGTGCCGATCAGTTCGTCGGTGAAACCAGGGAAGAATGCTTCATCCTCGATTCGGATCCAGTAACCCTCGTTCGAAGATAGAGGCTTGGCTTGTTCGCCGCCGATTTCCTCGAGAGTTTTTCCGTCGCTAGTGGAGGTGTAGTCGATAATGGCAAGATCCCCTTTTTCGGCGGTGCGGTCTTCGATGTCTTCGTAGTCAGCAAAACGCTGGCGAAGCTGCTCCAGCTGCTCGTTGACATTTTCGTCGGTGACCTCGATTTTAGGGATTTCGACATCCAGGCCTTTATACTCCGGAAGGTCAAAGGTAGGAGCAAGGACAAGCTCGACATTGAAAGTAAAACTTCCGTCGGCGTGGTGGGTGACATCCTGAGGAGCTTTGACGTTGAGGATATTGAGATCCTCGTTTTGCTTTACTGCTTCCTGAAAGGCATTTTGGAAGAGGCGGGACTCCAGTTCCTGGATGATCGCTGGTCCGTGATGCTTGGTGATCACTGCTTTGGGAGCTTTGCCGGGGCGGAAGCCTGGGATGCGAGACTGACGAGCAAAAGCTTTCACGATTTGATCGCGCTCTTTGTTTACAGTATCGGTGGGCACCTCGGCACTGAGGTTGGCAAGGCAGTTCGGTTGGTTTTCGACGCGAATATTCATTAAAAATCTTACTCGGTAGTAATGGAGGCGGAACGCTAGGGAGGATCAGACGGGAGGTCAAGGGAGGGGGAACGCGATTTTTTCTGGGGATAAATCCTGACAAGGGGCACTTCATTCCGCTTGACGTAAGTGGGGATGGCGGGGCGTAATCCTTTTGGTAACTTTTAACAAAAGCTTATGTTCCTACGTTTTCTCGCGCAGCGCGCAATTTTATCTCTCAGTATGGGAGTCGTCGTGGTGACGAGCCAGGCTCTAATTCAGCCGGCTTCGGCCCAGAACTTCCTCCTCGAAGCCAATCAATTCGAGGGGAAGAAAGTTACCGATGTGCAGATTCGCTATCGCGGTCCCAAGACCGTGAATGAAGCCCGACTTCGTAATCATATGTCGGTCGCTCCGGGAAAGAAATATAGTCAGGCGGTTCTCGATGAAGATATCCGCAGTCTCTATGGTAGTGGGCTCGTCGACGATATTCAGTTTTATGCCGAGGATCAGGAAGGTGGGGTCAAGGTCATTGCCGAAGTGGTGACACGTCCGCTCATTAATGGTTTGGGCTTTGATGGAAACACCACCTTCTCAGACAAGAAGCTCGCGAATGAGACTAAGCTTGGTGTCGGGCAGGTTCTTAGTGATGAGGATATTCTCACCGCGCGAAAGAACATCGAGAAACTTTACCAGGGCTATGGCTACCCGGATATGGGAGTGTCGCACCGTCTTCAAGCGACGGAGCGCCCCGGCTTTGCAGACCTCATCTTCCTCATTCAAGAGGGATCCAAGAACGAGATTAGCGAGATTCGTTTCCAGGGAAATAATGCCTTGAAGGATGCTGACCTCCGCAAGGAGATGGAGACAAAGGAGAAGGGTTGGTTTTCTTGGTTCACAAAGTCCGGAAGAATCGACAACGTGTCGCTTGATCAGGATCTGGAAAAGATTGCTGATTTTTACCGCAGTCGGGGATACTGGCGGGTCAAAGTTGGGGTCCCCCAGCGGGTAGCGGTTAAAAATGGACGGGTCGATCTCGTGGTTCCCATTAAGGAAGGTCCAAAATACACCGTGAATTCGGTCAGCTTTCCCGGGATCAAGATTTTCACTCCCGCGGAACTCAATCCTGCTCTGACCCTCGTAACGGATATGCCCTTTTCCTCTAGTAAAATGAGCGACGATATTCGTATGATCCGGAGTTATTACGGATCTCGAGGTTATGCTGATGCCTCTCCTGTTCCTGATATTCGAGATGCAGGCGGAAACAGGGTGAACATTTTCTACCGTGTTACTCCAGGCAGTCGTTACAAAGTGGGCGATATTCGTATCCAAGGAAATACCAAGAGTCAGGAACGGGTGGTCCGTCGTGAGATCCCTATGCTTCCGGGGGAGAATTTCAACTCCGTGGATCTTGAGACGACAAAGCGCCGTCTCAAGAACTTGAACTACTTTGACGACGTGCAAGTCAGCAATGGAGGAACGTCCCAAACCGGATACCGCGACGTCAATATTCTCGTAAACGAGAAGCAGACTGGTTCGATCAACTTTGGTCTTGGGCTGAGTTCGATTGATAACGTCGTGGGGTTTATCAATCTGGAGCAGCAAAATTTTGATATCTTCAATCCTTGGAACTTTACGGGAGGAGGGCAGCGATTTCAGATGAGCCTCCGTGCGGGAACCGAGCGTAAGGATTTGCGGGTCTCGCTCACGGAACCTTGGTTCTTGGGGCAGAAGTTGGCTCTCGGAACGGAACTCTTCTATCGGGATCTCCTTTACCTCAGTGATGAATATGACCAGACCAATGTGGGTGGTTCAATCTTCATTCGGAAGCCAATGGGCCGTAAGGCTTACTTGAAGGCAGAGTATCGCCTTGAGAGCGTTGAGGTCGACGCCGACGCCGGAACAAGTGATGCCTTCAATGCCCTCTCGGGAGATTTCCTTCGGAGTGCTCTTGCCCTCAACTACGTTTTCGATAGTCGCGACAGTAACATCACGCCACGGAAGGGTCACAAGTTTGATGTAGGAGTGACTTTGGCAGGGGGGGTGATCGGCGGTGAGGTCGAGACTTACACTTTAGCGGCCTCAGGATCGAAGCACTGGAACTTGGCCTGGGATACAATCCTGACAGTGCGTGGTTCGATGAACGTGGTTGATAGTTTTGCCAACGACGACGACGTTCCTATCTTCGAGCGCCAGTTCTTAGGTGGACAGCGCGACCTACGGGGTTTCGAGTTCCGCGATGTTGGACCGCGCGACACGGGAGCGACGGACGAGGTGCTTGGAGGAAACACCAGTGCCTTCGCTTCGGCGGAATACACCTTCCCGATTATCGAGTCAGTGCGTGGTGCGGTGTTTTACGACGTGGGATTTGTGAATGAAGATTCTTGGGATTTCGGAGGAAGTAATCTTGCTAGCGATGCTGGCTTTGGATTCCGCTTGAATCTCCCTCTGGGCCCTTTGGCGGTGGACTATGCAATTCCCCTCAGTGCCCCAGATACGTTGTCGGACAAAGGTGGTCAGTTTAATTTCTATCTGAATTACCAATTCTAAAACCTCACTAAAGAGGTAGCTCTCTTTTCCTTGGGTTTGGTTTATCTACTTTTTTCCGATCTCAGGACGGGCAATCATCCTTTGGGTTGATGGGAGGAATTTACAAAAAGTAGGGGCTGGAAATCTCGATTGCTGAAACGTGAACATAAGCGATAAGCAAGTTCCCTCGGAGGGCCAAGATGCACCGTCGATAGGTTCTGGGAATTCTGCGTGGGGCGCTTGCTAGCGCGCAACGATCAGGGCGGGTTTGGCTTGCTTCGCCAGGCAAGCGCTCTGCTCAACCAAGCCACCTGGATCTCTGACTAGAAAATTAATCACTTTACCCATCACTCGATGATCCATGAATGGCTTATTGACAGCTGATTGCGGATCTGCGAGGATCATCTATAAAAATTTAAATCTGTCCTTGTGAAAAAATACCCAGCGTCCCCATTAATCTTCCTTGCACTCATCTCCTTGGCTGCCAGCTCTGGTCACGCCGCAGATCTGTTAGGCTACTACGACTTCGACGATAACGCCGACCCAGCGGTCGCAGCTGCCTCCGGTGGAATCGCGCCGGACGCGGTGATCACGACACCTGCGGCATATACGGCAGACATGGGCGGGCGCTCCGGGCTCGCGGGCGATTATGCGCTCGATCTCGGAGCGGCAGCCGGCAGTGGTGCTTTCGCACGTGTTCCGGCCGGACCACATTTCGACCTCGCGGTATCGACGAATGCGATGGCAGTATCCTTTTGGCAGATCAATGTGGGTGACGGCGGCGGAGGCTTCTCAGCCACGACGGCATTTTGGGTGGACTCCCCGACTGCCGCTGCTGACGGTCGCGGTTTTCAGGTGCACACCCCATGGTCTAACGGGATATTCTACTTTGACCAATCCGGCTGCTGTGGCGGCACACAGCGCTTGACCTCCGATGGGGTTATCACTGCAGGTATCTGGCAGCACATTGTCGCCCAGCGGGACAGCCTTGGTAGTATGGAAATCTGGGTCGATGGAGCGATGGCGGCAACTGCCCCTGGGGCAGAGGCGCTGGATCCTTTCTCTGGAATCGTCACGATCGGAGCTAACGGTGATGGCAACAATAATCTCACTGGGATGTTGGATGAATTTGCCGTCTACTCCGGCACTCTCACCGAGGCGGAAATCGGCCAGTTGTCAGCGGGCACCGCCACTCCGAGCGACATCGCAACGGCACCCGCAGATGCAGACAACGACGGCCTGCTGGACTCGTGGGAAGTGGCCTTTGGCCTTTCCACTAGTGACGACGGCTCGGTCGATCCGAACAACGGCCCGGACGGTGACCCGGACATGGATGGTCTGACGAATCTTGAGGAATTTGACGCTGGCCTCGAGCCGGATAACGACGACTTTGACATGGACAGTCTTCTGGATGGCGTTGAAACCAATACAGGCATTTACGTTGATGCGACCGATACGGGGACAGATCCGAAGAAAGCGGACACTGATGGCGATGGTCTCAACGACGGGGTGGAAGATCCAGCCGAGGCCTTCGTCGATGCGAGTCAGCCCGGCACAGACCCGACCCAAAAGGATACCGACGGCGATGGCTTCGGCGACCTTCTTGAAATCGACAATGGGAGCGATCCGACCGATATCGAAAGCACTCTGGGCACGGATGAACTTACGTTGCTGGCGTATTTCAATTTTGATGGCCAGCTGGCGGATCAAGCTGGCGATACACCTGACGCCGTTCTCGGCGGATCGGCAGTCCTAACCACCACGGGCATGGGCTCGTCTGGCAGTCCGGGAGATGAGGCAATCGATCTAGGCGATCTCGGCGACGGATCCTACGCGCAAACACCTGTTGGCACTCATCTCGACCAGGCATTTATCAACAACTCGATGTCTGTTGCTTTTTGGCAGTTCAATACTGGATTTGGTAACAGTAGCGCCTTCTGGATTCACTCTCCGGATGCGGACGGAAACCAGCGTGGATTCCAGGCACACGCCCCTTGGAGCAACGGCACCATTTACTTCGACCAATCAGGTTGTTGTGATGGGCCAGAGCGCTTGACCACCACTGGAGCAGTAGTCGATGTCTGGCAGCACTTCGTCTTCCAGCGCGATGAGTTTGGTGAACGCCAAATCTGGATTGATGGAGTTCTAAGCGCGTCTGCGGATGGTGCCGATCCTCTTGATTCGTTTGACGGTATTATCACGATCGGAGCAGAGGGACCATCCCTGGCGAACAGCTTTGCCGGGCGGATCGACGATTTCGCGATCTTCGCCAATATTTTGACTCCCGAACAAATCATGGAACTCGCCTCAGGAGCGAATCCATCGGATTTAATAGGCCCTCCAGTGCCCTTCATTATCACGGAGATCAATCACAATGCGGCGACTGGCGCGACGATGATCACGTGGAACTCGCGAACGAACAAGACCTACGCGGTCGATGCCTCGGACGATCTCATCACATGGGAAGAGCTCGATGATGGTGTCGCGAGCGAGGGTGAATCGACTTCCTTCAGCGGCAGCTCCCCGGCGTCGCACAAATTCTTCCGTGTCCGCGAGGTCGAGTAGCCAGCCGTGGTCCGATGAATCGCTCACATTGCCCTCGAGGCCTCCTTCTTCTTCTACGATCTTAGAGAATTCAGAGAAGAGACGTTTCTTTTTCATGGCCTCTCTATTTCATGATCGAGCTTGTTTGAGGTAAAGCTCTTTCCGTGAAAGGTCCGATTCATGAAGAAAATAAAAAGTCCCTCCGAGCCTCCGACACCTGAACACCAAGATTAGCTTTAAAACTTTACCAAGACTTTACCGGAATGGCCCTTTTCAGGCAGAAATCCCAATTTCGTGTCGGAAGGTGAAAAACCCCTTCACTAAGGGGTTTCTATCCTATATTGGTGGGCAGGTCCGCAGGGAGTCGAACCCCGATCTATGGTACCGGAAACCATTGTTCTATCCATTGAACTACAGACCCTTTCCAAGTAGCTTGATGTTATCTTGGGGTCGATTGAAGTCAATACTTGAAGGATTCGATTAAGGGAAACGTCTCTAAAAGAGGAGGTAATCTGATGTTCCTCTTCGGTTTAGAAAAACAGGAATACTTCGCTATCGAGTGAAATGGCGCTGGCGCGCACTCGCTTGTTAAGAGACGCTTAGCTGGAATATTGCAGTAGCATCGATGCGTTATGGTAATTACGTAATTATTTTCTGGTAAGTTTTTGAGAGAAAATGCAAATTTTCGATTAATGCCGCTGACAGTGAACAGTTTAACTCCTATTTTTAGCAGACGTAATTTTCTCAGTAAGTCTGCGGTTGCAGTTACCGGGCTGGTAGCTTCAACAAGCGTGAGTAGCGCGTTCCTTTTTCGGAACTCCCGGCCGTTCGATGTCAGTTTTTTGCCGTTGGCTTGGGTCCGTCATCAAGGTGAGCAGCAGGTGCAAGCATATGGAGTGTATCTCCGGGCTCTTCGCTTAAAGTTCGTCACGCCAGAGCAGGTGCTTAATGCTCACGCCCGTATGAAAGGTTCACTTTGGAACAATCTTCCGGAACGTCACAGCTGGAGAGCGATGGGCCAGACGTTGATGGTGGCGGATTGCATTGGAGCCCAAGTGGGCATGCCGGTAAAAGATGTCACTTCCGCTTATCGCAGTCCGGCCTACAATCGTCGCTGCCCGGGTGCCAAGACGAACTCATGGCACATGAGAAACTCCGCGCTGGATCTCCAGTTTGGAACGTCTCCAAGAAATATCGCGGCCGCTGCCCGTAAGTTGCGTGAGCGCGGTTACTTTAAAGGAGGAGTTGGGAGCTATAGCGATTTTACACACATTGATACGCGTGGATCGAATATCGACTGGTAGATTTTACCGCTGAATTTTTCAAAGACGTCGGCTTTCTTCGGAGTGGGCGTTTTTTTGCGTCTTGACGGAACCTTTGATTTCTAAGAACTCTTAAGGAAATCATGGCCGCTAGTTACACCGAGGACGATATTAAGAGTCTGGACTGGAGAGAGCACATTCGTCTCCGTCCCGGAATGTATATTGGTAAGCTGGGTGATGGGTCTTCGCCTGACGATGGGATCTATATTCTCCTGAAGGAAGCACTCGATAATGCGGTGGATGAGTTTGTCATGGGACACGGTAAGGAGATTCGCATCCACATCGATGACGAGAGCCGGGTGGAGGTGCGTGACTACGGTCGCGGGATTCCTCTGGGTAAGTTGATGGACTGTGCCGCCAAGATTAATACTGGGGCGAAGTATGATAGTGAGGCCTTCAAGAAGTCGGTCGGTTTGAATGGGGTGGGTATCAAGGCGGTGAATGCTCTGAGCGTATTTTTTGAAATCCAAGCATGGCGGGAAGGTGTGACCAAGGCGATCGAGTTCAGTAGGGGCGAGGTCGTTGAGGAGATGACGGAGCCCAAGTCAGATTGTGCCGCGCAGGGAACTCGGGTAGCTTTTGATTTGGATTGTACTGTTTTTCCGAAGCGCACCAAATTTCGCTTGCCCTTCGTGGAGAAGATGTGCCGCTATTATTCCTATCTCAATCCAGGCCTGTCACTCGTGCTGAATGGAAAAAAATTTCGCTCTAAGAATGGCCTTCTCGACCTTCTGCGTGAGGAGCTGGATGACGAAGCTCTTTACGCGCCGATTCTCTTGAGTGGGGATGATATTGATGTCTGCTTCACGCATACGGCAGGAGGGAGTGAAGATTACTACTCCTTCGTCAACGGTCAAAATACCCACCAGGGAGGAACTCATTTGGCGGCCTTTCGTGAGGCCCTAGTTAAGGTGATTCGAGAGTTCTACAAGAAAAGTTACGACCCCTCAGATATCCGTGCGGGGATTATGGGTGCAGTTTCGGTTCGGATCGAAGAACCGGTATTTGAGAGTCAGACCAAGACGAAGTTAGGAAGCGCCACGGTGTCCCCCGGGGGTGAAACGGTGCGGACCTTCATTGCCAATTTCCTGAAAGAGAATCTTGATAACTTTCTTCACAAGAATCCGGTGGTCGCGGAGGCGATTCAGAAACGGATCATGGCCGCGGAGAGAGAGCGCAAGGAGCTCAGTGGGGTGAAGAAATTGGCTCGTGATCGCGCGAAGCAAACGAAAGTTCACAATAAAAAGCTAAGGGATTGTCGTGCTCACTTCAATACGAAGCACAAGCGCCGACTCGATACGACGGTGTTTTTGACCGAGGGTGATAGTGCCAGTGGCTCGATCACGAAGTGTCGTGATGTGGAAACGCAGGGTGTCTTTTCGCTACGGGGGAAACCACTTAATACCTTTGGACTCTCGAAAAAGATCGTTTATGAGAACGAGGAATTTGCCTTTTTACAGGCCGCACTTGGGATCGAGGACGATATTGAAAGCCTCCGTTTCAATCGGGTGGTGATCGCAACGGATGCGGATGTCGACGGCATGCACATTCGCTTGCTGCTCTTGACCTTCTTCTTGCAGTTTTTTCCTGAGCTGATCAGGGAAGGGCACCTCTATATTCTCCAGACGCCGCTCTTCCGGGTGCGTAATAAGAAGGAGACGAGATATTGCTATGATGAGGTCGAGCGGGAGGAGGCGATGGCGGATCTGGGCCGCAATCCTGAGATCACGCGATTTAAGGGTTTAGGTGAAATTTCGCCCGATGAATTCAAATTTATGATCGGCAAGGACATCCGTCTCGATCCGGTGCAGATGGAAGAGGGAAAGGGTCTCAAGGAAATGCTGACCTTTTACATGGGAAAAAACACCCCGGATCGTCAGGTTTTTATCATCGAGAATCTTCGAGAAGACGTCGATTCTGCCGAAGTCTAGACGGCAAGTGACGCGCCTGCCACAAAGTAGGGTTTGCGCGAAAAGAGAGGGGGACTATACATGGCGTAAGCTGTGCTGTTTCAGTTTTGAACTCTTTTTTGTATCGATGAAAATATGTATTCCCTCTCTTTTGCTCGCGCTTGCAACTTCGAATCTCTCCGCCCAGTGGATCATTAATGAAATCCACGCCGACCCCGCTGCAAATGCTGGTGCTGAAACACCAGGGGATGCCAATGGAGACGGGACACGGCATAGCTCTGAAGATGAATTTATTGAGTTGATTAACAATACTGGTGCTTCTGTCGATATTGAGAATTGGGTGATCAATGACTTCACCGGTCTCCGCCACAGCTTCGTAGGGTCGACAGTGGTAGCCGATGGGCAAGTAGTGCTCGTGTTTGGAGGAGGAACTCCTACGGGGACCTTTGGTGGGGCGATTGTTCAAATCTCCAGCGAAGGTCTGCTTGGTTTCAATAACTCAGGTGATTCAATTACTCTGGCTGATGCTTCGGGAGCTTCTGTGGTCTTCTATGAATACTTCGGTGAAGGGGGTAATAACCAGTCTCTCACCCGCGACTCTGATATTACTGGAGCCGAACCGCTGGTTGAGCATTCGACGGCGGCCGGCGCGAACGGCGCGCTCTTTTCACCTGGGACCAAGGTCGATGGAAATCCCTTCGCTGGAGACAGTCTTACCGTTACCGTTGACCCTGCCACCTTTTCGGAGGGAGCAGGTGCTGGCGCGGCCATCGGGACCGTGACCCGTGCGGGTGATCTTTCAGCAGCACTCACTGTAAATCTTGCAAGTAACGATGACACGGAGCTCACCGTTCCGGCATCAGTAATGATCGGAGTGGGCCAAGCTTCGGCGACTTTCGGGGTCGATGCAGTCGATGACGGAGATCAAGACGCTTCTCAGTTGGCGACAATTACTGCTTCTGCCGATGGTGTTTTTTCTGGAAATATCACCGTGACGGTTGAGGACGATGAAGCCCCGATTCCGACCATTTCTGTCGAAGCTGATCCTGCTTCCATTTCTGAAAATGGAGGTTTATCGACCATTACGGTCACCATTAGTGCTTCTAGCCCGACGGGTTACTCTTTTGATGTGATTATTGATGATTTCTCAGAGTTGAGCGGGCCTAGCACCGTAGATATCTCTGCGAACCAGACCACGGCAACCTTCACTGTGAATGGTGTGGACGATGCCGAGGTTGATGGTTCTCGCTCGGTCCAAATCATTGTCGCTGACCCCAATGTGCTGATCGAGTCTTCAAGTGTTTCAGTCGTAGTGACCGACGACGAAGCCTTTGCTGCTCCAGATCTCGTGATTAACGAACTTCGCACGGATAACGCTGGAGTTGACACCCAAGAGTATCTCGAAATTTTTGGAGCGGCTCCGGATTATTCTCTGAATCGACTTTGGTTGATCGTGCTGGGGGATCTAGGTGGGAATGATGCCAGCGGGAATGTCGATCGTGCTTATGATCTGGGCGGAAATACGGCAACCGGTAATTATTTCCTGATCGCGAATGACGGTATTTTTGATGTGACTGCGGACTACTCAGCAGGAACCAACATCTTCGAGAATAATGACTCCATAACGTTCCTCCTGGTGACAGACTTTACCGGAGCGAAGAACACTGATCTCGATACTGATAACGATGGAGTCTTGGATTCAATGCCGTGGGGATCGATTCTGGATGCAGTCTCAATCATCCAGCCTGGAGATCCTGCGGTGGATGGGGTTGGATACGCGACTTCTCTTGGATTCATGAATGCCGAGGTAACAAGTGATGACGGCTTTACTCCTGCGCACGTTCTCCGCTCACCGAGCGGCACAGGCGCCTGGGTCCGGGGACCTTTTGGGAGTGCCGAAGTCCCAGCTGTTGATACTCCTGGGGCGGAAAACTCCGATACGATTAAGCCTCCGGTTACCGTTGATCCTGAAATTCTCATTCTAACGGTCAACGGAGCAACGGGGGTAGGTGAGATGGTCGTTACGGGCTTGGGGGTGAAGACCTTCAATATCGAATTTACCGATGACCTCGATCAAGCGAGTCCCTGGACGGTGCTGGCCGCTGGTTACACGGAAGCTGACAATCCTGATGGCACGGTGACCTTCAGTTTCACGGACGCGGGAATTCCTGCAACCGGGACCCGCTTTTATCGAGTTATCGAGGTGCGGTAGTTCACGGAGATATTGATTTTTAATCCGGGATGGCCGTCTGGCTGTTTCGGATTTTTTGTTTCCCGCGGAGGGTGTCCAAATTTTAGAATTGGCACGGAGTGACTGATAGTTCAGTTTTCTAAGGAAATCTCTCTTGATCCATGGAAGAAGCGAATGAGCCACGTGAAAAGATCTCCCTAGGGGGGATGTATTCCAACTACTTTCTGGATTACGCCAGCTACGTCATCATGGAGCGGGCGGTCCCGCATTTGGGCGATGGATTGAAGCCTGTTCAACGTCGGATTTTGCATTCGATGCGGGAGCTGGAAGATGGCCGCTTTAATAAGGTGGCCAACGTCGTAGGGAATACGATGAAGTATCACCCTCACGGTGATGCTTCGATTGGCGATGCCATGGTGCAGCTGGGTCAGAAGGATCTACTCATTGATACCCAGGGAAACTGGGGAAATATTCTTACGGGTGACCGGGCGGCGGCTCCACGATACATTGAAGCGCGTCTCACGCCCTTTGCTTTGGAGGTGGCCTTTAATCCGAAAACGACAAACTGGACGCGTAGTTACGACGGAAGAAATAAAGAGCCGGTTACGCTGCCCATGAAATTTCCGCTCTTGCTCGCGCAGGGTGTGGAGGGAATTGCGGTGGGATTAGCGTGTAAGGGACTGCCTCACAATTTTTGCGAGTTGATCGAGGCCTGTATCGCAGTCTTACGAAAGCAGCCTTTCGAGCTTTCCCCTGATTTTGCGACCGGGGGATTGGTTGATGTTGGCGACTATCGTGACGGCTTGCGTGGGGGGAAAGTGCGCGTTCGCGCCAGAGTAGAAATTGAGAAGTCCAAGTTACTTCGAATCACTTCGGTTCCTTATGGGACGAACACGGGGGCATTGATGGACTCAATCGTCAGTGCCAACGACAAGGGGAAGATTAAAATTTCCAAGATCGAGGACAATGTTGCGGAGAAAGTCGATATTCTCGTTCACCTTCCCACGGGAGCTGATGCGGAGACGACTCGGGAGGCGCTCTATGCTTTTACAGACTGTGAAATTAGTATCTCTCCAAACTCTTGTGTGATCTCCGAGGGGCGCCCGCAATTTCTTGGGGTGAGCGAGATTCTGAAAGCATCCGCCAATTCTACCAAAGATCTCCTCCTTTTAGAATTGGAGATCCTTCTCGGGGAGCTTCAAGAGAAGTGGCATTTCAGTTCTCTTGAAAAGATTTTTATCGAGAATCGTATCTATCGTGACATTGAAGAATGTGAAACTTGGGAGGCGGTTATCGAAGCGATTGATCAGGGGTTGACTCCCTTCAAGAAGCTGCTGAAGCGAGATGTTACGGTTGAGGATATCACCCGGCTTACCGAGATTCGGATCAAGCGGATCTCCAAGTTCGATGCCTTCCGTGCTGACGATGAAATTAAAGGCTTGGAGGATCGGGTCAACGAAACCGAAAAGAATATTCGGAATATCACCCGCTTCACCATCGCCTATTATAAAAACCTGCTCAAGAAGTATGGCAAAGGGCGCGAGCGGAAGACGGAGATCGCGGAGTTCGGCGTGGTGAAACGTTCGGCGGTGGTTGTTGCCAACGAGACTCTTTATCTCGATCTTAAAAACGGGTTTGCGGGCTATGGTCTTAAGAAGGATGATCCGGTCGAGAAATGCTCGACGCTCGATGATATTATTTCCTTCTCACAAGACGGAGAGATGAGGGTGATGAAAGTCACCGACAAGGTGTTTGTCGGAAAGCGGCCAGTCCACGTGTCGGTTTTCCGCAAGGACGAGGAGAAAATTTACTCGATGATATATCGAGAGGGTAGGGATGGCCCGGTCTACGCAAAGCGTTTTCGTGTGGGAGGAGTGACTCGGGATAAAGTGTATCTTATGGGTAAGGGGACGAAGGGGACGCGTGTGCTTTACTTTGCGGTTCATCATTCTGAGGAAGCGAGTCGCGATAATATGGTCACGGTACATCTCAAGCCCGTCCTTCGTCTGCGAAACGTCTCCCGCGAGTTCCATTTCGGGGAAATTGCGGTGAAGGGACGTGCTTCGAAGGGGAATTTGGTGACCAAGCACACCGTTGACCGGGTCGTACGTGCGAGTTCTTCCGAACCTCTTGAAAGTTAATTCTTGCCGAAGGTCGAGAACTTATTAAGGTGTTCATGTGAACAAAATAAATTGGAAGGTTCGTCTGGCCTGTGCCCGGTGGCGCCTCAATATTCTTCGTAGTCAGGTGTGGAGTCTTCGCCGAAAACTGCGTTTGAGACAGGCGCGCGACGTCCATCAATTGGAGTTTCCATTTCGTTAGAATGATCTCAGGGTGATATTTCCTGATTTTCGGCTTATCGGATGACAAAATCCCCGTTATATCCTCTGGTCCTACGATTATGGTTAGATTGACCGTTTCAACTCGCCGCTTCATTGCGGCTTCGATTTTCGCTTCTGGCGGGCTACTTTCTGCACAAGAACTTCTTGTGGACAGAGAGGTGTCCGAGCGGGCGCAAGCTAGTCAAAGTTCCGATGCGCTTCTCCAGCAAGGGGACGTTGCATACCGGGACGGTGATTTTAAAACCTCAGTGGCAAAATATGGCGAAGCGCTTGGGAGGCTTCCGCGTCAAGCTTCGGAGGAGCGCGATTTGAGAGCTTCTGTAGTGGAGCGCTTTTCGCAAGCGGCAGTGCAACAGGCGCGAGTTCTTTCTCGCACTGGAGATTACGCAGCGGCCAACGATTTATTGGATCAAGTGGATGAGGAAGATGTCGATCCTGGGAATCCGGAAGCGGCAGAGATGCGGAGTAAAATTGACGATTCAGTCCGAACAAATCCTGCTCTGACCAAAGAGCATAGTGCCAATATTGATCGCGTGCGACGCTATCTTTACGAGGCAGAGGGCTTCATGGACTTAGGGCAGTTCGATCAGGCCCAAATGACTTTTGAAGATATACTGCGCATCGATACCTACAATAAGGCGGCGCGCCGGGGAATAGAGCGGGTCAGCTGGTATGGTAGTGACTATGCCGCGGCCGCTTATAACCACACTCGGGCCCAGATGCTTTTACAGGTCGATAAAACTTGGGAAAATCAAGTCTATTTGGAGCTTCCTGGTATCTCAACGGCCAACGATGTTTTTGATGGCAGGGGAGTGGTGATCTCCGCGCCTTTAATGAAGCTTCGCGCGATCATGGTGCCGATGGTTGATATGGAAGACACTACTTTGGAGGAGGCTTTGGAATTCCTGCATGTCATTTCTGTGGAGCAAGACCAGACAACTCTCGTCGAAAATGAGAAAGGGATCGATTTCATCACCCAACTGGGAAGCAATGACCATCCCAAGGTGAAGCAGATTCGGGAATCACGGATCAATCTTAAGTTGGAGAATGTCCCACTCGAAGAGGTTCTTAAATACATCACTCAAGCAACTCGGACCCAGTATCGTGTCGATGAGTTTGCGGTGATCGTGACGCCTACCGGCGCGACTGACGAAAACTTGATTCGCCGGGAGTTCCGTGTTCCTCCTGATTTCCTTTCGCGCGATTCCATCAATTCCGAAGGTAGCAATGATGATCCCTTTGCTGATGTTGGAGGTGCCCCAGTCTCGCTACTCGCGAAGAGGTTCACCGCATTGGAAAAGCTGAAGGCGATGGGAGTTCTCTTCCCGGATGGGGCAACGGCGATTTTTAATTCCCGTGCCAACACCTTGATTGTTCGTAATACGGTCACGAACCTCGACTTGGTTTCCCAGTTTGTCGCCGCCGCGGCCGAAACGGAACCAGTGGCAGTTGTGATCCGGACCAGTATCATTGAGATTACGCAGGATAAGCTCGAGGAGTTGGGATATGACACCATTCTCAACGAAATTGGTCTCGGGGGGGATGATTTATTTCTTAATGGAGGCACTGTCGGAAGTGGTTCCTCGTTGGCTGACCAGCTCAACGGTAATCCGGTGACTTCGGGGAACCGGAGTGGATCTGAAGCGGTGATTGTTGATGGTTTGGATTCTCTTCTCACCCGGCAACCTTCACCATCGGCAGTAGGTCGGATAACGGCTGGTTCCTCTGGGCTCGGTAGTACTTCCAGCTTGATTATCCCCCCACCAGGCGGTTCCGGTGAAGATCGTGCTCCGGGAGCGATTGCGGTGCGAGGAATCATCGATGGTTCGCTCCATGAAATTATGCTCCGGGGATTCGACCAGAAAAAGGGAGTGGATCTTATGACCCAGCCATCGGTGGTGACCCGCTCTGGTCAGAATGCTGTGATCAAATCAGTTCAAGATTTTATCTATCCTGATGAATATGAACCCCCTGAACTTCCAAATTCCGTTGGCGGATCGAGCTTTATTGACCCGATCACGGGAGAATCGGGGAGTGCTAGTGCTCCTACCATCGTGACCCCGGCAACACCTACGAGTTTCCTAACCACTGAACTCGGAGTGATTCTCGAAGTTGTTCCAACGGTGAGCGCGGATCGTCGTTATATCGAAGTCTCATTAAAGCCGCAGGTAAGAGATTTTCTTGGTTTTGTGAACTTTGGAACTCCGATCACGGGTCAAAGTAGTTCGTTGGGGATCAATCTTGCGAATATCGGGAATGCAGGGGCGAATACCTTTACCACGACTTCAAGCGTGGGAGAAATTACACCCAATGCGATTCTCAAACCACTGATCCGGAATATCGAGGCCAACACTACGGTGACTATCTTAGATGGCAGCACTATCATCATCGGTGGACAAGTTCGTGAGACGGTGCAGCAATTCGAAGATGGAACCCCGATTTTAAAGGATCTTCCTTTCGTGGGACGTTATTTCCGTTCAGAAGGACTTTCTACAGTGAAGACAAACCTGATGATCATGGTGCAAGTTGAGCTTCAAGACCCTTCCGGAAAACCGTATCGTAATCGTTAATGAGCCAAGTCCCGCCTCTACCATCAGGTAAGCCTTCCGAATCTCCCTCAAGCGAGCCTCTAGACCAGTCCTCCGGTAATCTTCCAGAGGGGCAAAACTCGGGAAATTACTCGCTCGATGAAATCATGAAGACTCTCCGTGATGGAGAGAGAAAGAAGGATGAAGATGGGGAAGTTGTGACCCGGGACGATGGTTCCCTGGCGCGTAAAGTTCGTAAAAGGAGGCGGAGATCCGAGCAGAAAGAAAAGGCGGCCCCTGAGAAGGAAAGAAATTCGTTGGTGCTGAGGGCATCGATGCTATTGGGTTTTTTTCTTTTCCTTCTGATGGTTGCGATTTTCATCGTCGCACGATTCAACAGTGGTTCCTATGCAGAGCAACTGGAAGCCAAGGCCAAAGAATGGACTGGAGCTGAAGTCAATATCCATGGTCCGCGCATTACGCCAGGCAGTGTGAGCGCCACCAGGGCGGAGTTCGATTGGGGGAATGATTCGTTCTTGGACCAATTGACCCTTAGGTTGATTTCGGGTGATATGCGAACATCGAGCTTTGTGGGAACGAAGTTGGGAGGACAGCAGGTTGGCGGAAGAAAAGGAACGCTGGAGCTTCAAACGCCTGAGGAGGAGTGGGGTTCTGCGAAGTCAATAGGACCCGATGAGTTCCCCTTTGATTTTCAACGCTACTATTGCGATTCTCTAGATGTGAGCTTTGGAAAAGGAAGCTCAACGACAATCCGAAAGGCAGAAACGAGTCTCAGGTATTTAAACGGTGAAGGCTATCGTCTGACAGTAGGAGGCGGTGAATTGAGTTTAGCGGGCTGGAATCGATTTCCGATTGAGAACGCTCTCTTGATGTTTCCTGCGGGCGAGATTAATTTGGTTTCGCTTCGCCTTCAGGGTCTCCAAAGCGAGAATCAATTGACAAGTTCTGTGATGGTTCTTTCAGGGAAGATTCCGCTCGAAGAAGGTGCAAAAGCTCAGCTCAAAATTGTTTCGAGCGGGTTTCCATTCGAGGGAATTCTGGGGAATACTCTTGGGCCCATGTTTCCAGGGATGATTCGAAGTATCGAAGAGGGGGTGGTCAGTCTTGAATTGGGGCAACAACAACTCAGCAGCGTCGTCGTTCCTTTTAAAGGCAATTATGTGGAGTTGAAGCGCTTCGCATTTCTATCAGATCTGGAAGAGCTTTTTGGAGATGATGGCACGGGTTCCTTTTACTTCGATTCCGCAATTTCAGGGACCTATCAATGGACGCCGGAGGCTGCAGGGATCAAGGATTTTAAGGTCGCTAATAAGAACTTCCGAGTAGACGGAAACGTGATTGCTTCCAAACATGGCCAATTGCGAGGGCAACTCCGTCTTTGGATCTCGCTTGGATTCATCAATGGAGATCCTGTTCTGAAGGTGCATCCGGGTTTCAATAATCGACTCAATGGTTATGCTTACATCGATGTCACACTTGGCGGGACGGTAGCTTCTCCTTTGGATGATTTTAAGCAGGTGACTGGACTTACTGACTCTCTGCCGGGAGGAGGGAATGACAAAAGACCAGGATTCGAGGATATTTTCAATGATATCACCTCCTCTGCTCCTAGTCCTGAACCTGAGGGCGGTGAATAATAAACATTCAGCCCTATCCTTGTCGTTGTCTTCTTGGTGGTTTAAACAAATCGCTAAAATATTAAGTTTTTGAGATGCCTAATCCTTTCGGTTCCACTTTTGAGTCTTTTGGGGCTCCCCGCGGTCCTCTTGTCGAGAGCGTTCACCAAGATCAATTTGAAAACCTTTCGAAACTCCTCGACAGTGGCGATGGCCATTTGATGTCGCTTCGTGCTCCTCGAGCGGGTTATGGTAAGACGATGCTTTTGTCTCGACTGAAGCAGGCCCGACAGGCGGGTTCTCTGTTCGTTCCAATCCATCTTTCGGACGGACGACGGGTGGAGGGTGAGCTTATTCTCGAGGGAATTTTGACCCAAATGTCGGAAGTGCTTCCTGCTGGAGGTGGTTTGACCCGGCTGGACCTGCACACACGACGTCTCTTTGCCCAAGGCCTGATTCCGATGGTTCATTCAGGGGAGGTTCCTTGCCAGGACCGTGAGGCTGCTCTGGCGAGTCTCTTGGATCGCCCCACCGAGGCTTTTGATTTTCATCATGAAGGGGCGGCTATTGCGCAGTGGAGCCGCGAGCATTTTTCCTTGCTGGGGCCTCGGCTATCCGCAGTTCTGAGCAAGGCCAGTGGGTCTTCAGGACGCGATGTTGGGTATTGGGCTGATCTCTTTTTCAACTACGCCATCCGCCCGCCCAGCGATGTCGCACGGGTGAGTGATTTAATGGATGCTGTCTTTGGTAAACGCAGTCGTTTTCACTCTGGTGCCGGCTTTCTGGAAGGATTGGGTTCGTTCCTGAATCTGATTATGCTGGTTGAGCCTGTAGTGTTGATCCTGGATGAAGTTGAGGGACTTTCGAGTGATTCTGATGCTGCACTGAGCGCGGCGTGTTGTTTGACCTCCCTATGGGAATCTGCTCCACGGGTGAGTGTGATTCTTTCCGTCAATGATGATGTCTGGAATTCGGCTTTTGTTCCGCGTCTTCCGCTAGGCTTGCTCGATCGTTTGGAGGATATTGTCATTCGTCTGGATTCTTTATCCGAAGAGGAGGCAAAAGCTTTGATTACAGTCCGAGCAGGAGACGAATCGGTTAAAATTTTCGACAGAGTCGATTTTGATGTTGATGCGCTCTATCCCCGCGGCGTTTTACGTCAAGCAAGAGAGGCATGGGACCATCGGGATGAAGAAATTCCAGCGAAAAACCCTGAATTGTCGGTTCCTCCCCCAGTCCTCGTTGTCGGAGAGCAAACGATCGAAGTGGCATCTTCACCAACGGTCGCATATCGCCAACATTTGGACGTAGCAAGTGAGTTGCAGGTTTCACAAGAGCCCACTCCGAGAACGAGCCCTTCTCAATTCGGAACTCATCCGTCTGCCAAACTGGCTGCCGATCTTAGGATCGATACTCTTGATATTGATGATCAGGATGTCGATTTCGCCTTTCCAACATATTCTCCCAGGCAAGCGCATGTTTCGCCCTTCGCCGCGGCTGCCACTTTCGTTAATCCCCCTCAATCCTTGAGGGCTCCGTATCCGCCTGCTCCCGTAAAGCGGCCAAGTTTACCCCGACGGTATGCGGTTCAACGTCTGGTTCGGTCGGTCAACTATCCGCAACAAGCGGCAGCTCCGCCGCAGGCGATGACGCCTCCTTGGCAAGAACAGATAATTTCTCCCTTCACGAATACGCCGGTGGGTCAGTCTTCTCCGCAGCCGGCCCAGTCGGCTTTCGTGCAACAGTCGATCGCTTCGCCTTTCGCAATCAATAAGGCTCCAGAGCAGAGCGCTCCTGCTCAGGCACTGCCTCCTGCAAGGCCGATGGAAGAGCCGGCTCCTCATCAAGCCGCTCCAGCGATGAGTGGTCCCTTCGGTGTCGCGTCGGGATCACAGGTGAATCTCCCCCCTACTTCCCAGCCTTTTAGACAAGGCCAATATGAGGGGCAGCAAGTGGCTGTCCCTCAAGGATATTTACCCGAGCAGATTCATCCTGTGACACCTGCCCAGCAACCCGTGCCGTATCCGCCGGCCCAATCTCTCTCTCCGCAACAAAAACCGGTGGATCAAACCCCTCATCTTGCTGAGAACGCCGATGCGATCGACAATCTTCTTCGTCAGTTTCGGACACGGAACGATCGTTGAATTGGAATCAGGCATCAAAAAAATGTAGGTGGCTTCGATCTCAGCGAACGGGGGGCTGATTGAGGTGTCGCAGCGAGCAGCGCTTCAAACCGCGATGATGATCAGTGTCTTGGTGAAAAGAGCCTAGTAATCGACATTATTGGCTGCCGAATTATACAATGTTCTCGTTTTGGAAGGCATGCAGCTCTACCAGCTGTTCTTGACTTTTTAGACTCGGTGATAGATCGGCCCAAGCTTGAAGGGTGGGTTCCTGGTTGAGGATGACTTTGGCAACGGCGGTTGTCGTTTCGAGATAGGGTTGCTGGATTGAATCTGTGCACTTGCCCGGAAGATTTACTTTTTTATTCTCCCCTTTTGAACGTCGTTTTTTCAGATCCAAGACCTTGATTGTTCGAGAACTTTGAACGCCTCATCAGCACCGGATAAACCAGCATTGGGGCTGAAGTCAGCCTGGGTCAGGAGGGGGGAGGCAGTGAAGCCAAGTTCCTTTCCCCACGAGATGAGATCATCGAAGTTGAGGTCGAAGGTTAGGTCCTGGTGACCGGGGTTTTGGTAGGCCTCCGGTGGAAGGAGGAGCTGATGATGGAAGTAGGCCCGCAAGGTTCCTGCAGGGCGACGATGGTAGTTTTCTTTGGCACTACCGCCGTAGTCGATGGTAAGGATTTTACCCCGTTTCAGAGCTGAAAGTTCGTCCTTCATCCACTGGTGGATGGATTCCGCGATTTCGATCCGCTGCCCTTCGTTCCAATCATGGTCGAAGAGATTTGATTGAGGAAGAGGGTGGGCTTCATGCCAAGTTTCGTTGAGAGAGGAGTCGAGAAAGAGTTCTTCGAAAGAGGATGAGATCTTCCGAAAAATCCTTATTGGAAAAGCGTCGAAGAACTCATTGGAAATGATGAGGGCGGCTGGTCCCGTAGAGTATAGAGCCTCAGTCAAGGTGGCATGCCATTGCGCTTTTGAGCCGATGCGCTCTTGCTGTCTTCCGCGAAGGTGGGGGGAGATCTCAACGAGGTGGTATCGAAGCTTTCGGCGCTGAAAGAAGCTCAGTTCCTCTCGAATATCGGCAGCCAAGGTGCCGTCGCCCGGACCGAGTTCGATGATCGGGAGGGCGGAGTCAAAATAGGACCACTGTGTTGTGATCCACTTTGCGATGGATCGGGCGAGCTCTTTAGTGAGCTTGGGGGTGGTGGTGAAATCTCCCCGGGCTCCGAGGATGGGGCGGGGAGAGGTGTAATATCCGGATGGGCCATAGAGGGCCCGGGTCATGAAGTGATCAAAGCGTTCCTGCGACATCCAACACTAGCGTAGCGCTTCGACGAGGGCTTGGCAGGCCTTGATGTCGAGTTTTCCAGAGGCAAGAACGGGGATCTCATCGGTGGGAACGATCACCTTGGGACACCAAAGCGAGGGAAGTCCGTCATCGAGGAGCTTGTAGCGGATATCGAGCGCTTCTTGCTCCAAGGCGTTACCTGCAATGGTGGAAAGCAAAAGGATCGCTTCCCCTTTTTTCTCATCAGGGACTCCGACGATAGCTATTTTTCGTTCGGACTCGTTGTCGAGACCGAGGACCTTGTTGACGGCTGCTTCTATTGTTTCGTGAGGAACCATTTCACCCGCAATTTTTGAGAAGCGGGAAATGCGGCCTTCGATGTAGAGGAAGCCATCGTCATCGACGCGACCTACATCGCCACTCTTGAACCAGCCGTCCTTGAGTATTTCTTTGGTGAGGTCGGGTTTGTCGAGGTAGCCTTGAAAAATATTCTGTCCCTTGATCCAGATGATGCCTGATTCGTTGAGTTCTGTGGGCTCATCAGTAGCGGCATTGGTGATCTTGAGGGCGACTCCCGGGAGAGGAGGGCCGACAGAGCCGGGACGGTGGCCGGGGATGATGGGGGTACCATCGCCGGTATCTTCGAGCGGGAGGTTGACGTTCGCGCCAGGGGAGGTTTCGGTTAGGCCGTAGCCTTCCATGGGGAGCTTACCAAATTTTTCCTCGAAAGCATTGGCGAGATTATTGGGGAGTTTCTCGGCTCCCGTGATGACTATCTTGAGCGAGGAAAGTTGCTCGGGCTCGATGCGGCGCATGTAGCCACGGAGGAAGGTGGGCGTTGTCAGGAGGAGGGAGACCTTATGCTTGTAGATGAGTTCGGCGAGACGCTTGTTGTCGAGCGGGGTTGGGAAGGTGACGAGATCAATTCCTTCAATAGCGGGGAACCAAAGGGTAACGGTGCAGCCGAGTGAGTGGAAGAGAGGAAGGCAGCCAAGGAGTTTCGCGTCACTGGGCAGGTTGAGGCGTGAGCCAAATTGGGTCACATTTGCCAAGAGATTACGGTGGGAAAGAGGGACGCCTTTTGGCTCACCGGAGGAACCCGAGGTGAAGAGAAGGATCGCTTCGTCGTCGCCCTTGCTCCCCCCAATTCCAAGAATCTTGGTGAGAAGAGAGGTAGGGAGAATCTTGGAAAGGACGATCCACTTGATAATGCGTTTCTTGATTTGTGGTAGAATACGCTCGATGAAGATGAGGTCACGGGTTGGCGGCCAAGGGAAGTCGGGGACTTTGCGAACGAAGGGGTCGGCGGTGATGAACTTATCGAGGTCGGCCTGCTTAATACTTGATTGCACCGCTTCACGGGAGGCGGTGAAATTGAGGTTCACCGGGATCTTTCCGGCGAAGAGGACGGCGAGGTTTGCCACCATACCGCCTTTTCCGGGAGGAAGGAGAATGCCGACCCGTTTTCTCTTGGTCGCTGCTTTGATCTCCCTACTGAGGGCGATGGATGCTCCAAGGATTTTATCGTAGGCGAGTTCCGAATCGTCAGTGCCATCAAAGAGAGTGGTGTTTGGGCCGTGCATTTTGAGGCCATCGATCAGAGCGACGGTGAGGGAACCGTTGAAGAATTCACGCTTTGAAAATGATTCTTCATAAGCCGAGAGAAGAGCTTCATGGTATTTCGCGACGGTCGCTTTTCCTGCGGGAATGGCTTCACCGAAGTTGAGGACTCCGGCGGGAAGTTTGGAGGTGTTTTCGACAGAAAGGCAGCACTCAGAGGGAACCGAGATATCGAGAGGGGAAACCGGTAATCCGAGTTGGCAGAGGGAGGAAAGGGTGTCGCTGGGTATTTGACAGGCAGTGGCTGGGAGGCAGACCACTTTTCCCGGGACAAAGATGAGGAGTTCATCGCCGCTGATTTTCAATTCGAGGCTTTTGCCGACTTCTCCGAGTGATTTGTCATTTTTGGAGAAGGCTGCCCCGCTCTTTCCACTTCCTTCCAAGTAAGCCTGGAACGCGGGGTCGAGAGCGGTAGAGTCTTCTACCAGCCAAGTGACATTGCGCTTGCCGACCGCGGAGAGAAGTTCGCGGGCTTGAGCGATATCGAGGCGGCCAGGAATGATCAGGGCACCCGTGGAGGGAAGGCGTTCAAGGGAATGCACTTGGAAGGAGCTACTCATAAGACGTGGGGAATCTGCGGAACGGCATTAGGAATACACGAATCTGGCTGGTAGTTAACGAAAAAGGCTACGGAAGCGGCTTTCTTTCTTCCTGCGCGATCCGTGGATTGTTAGATCATAAAGATACCAAAGTCCCCATGAGAAATATTCAAGGAAAAGGCGACGCCCAAGATCGCTACTGGAAAGCCAACCTTCAGTGGTTGATAGTGATCTTAGGAACATGGTTTTTTGTGTCCTTCGGATGCGGGATTCTCTTCCGTGAATGGCTCGATGAGAACCTCTTCAGAGTTGGGACAGCGCCCTTTGGCTTCTGGATGGCGCAACAGGGATCGATTATCTCATTTGTGCTGCTGCTAATCGCTTACACCAAGATCATGAACGGGCTCGACGCGAAGTTTAAAGTGGATGAGGAGGATTCGAAATGAGTCAGGATCTTTGGAACTACATTTTTATCGGAACATCTTTCGCGCTCTACATCGGGATCGCCTTTAAGCAAAGGGCGGGGTCGACGAAGGAATACTACGTGGCTGGTGGCGGGGTTTCTCCGTTTGCTAATGGCATGGCAACCGCGGCCGACTGGATGAGCGCGGCGACCTTTATTTCGATGGCGGGGACGCTGGCGAGTAGTGGATACGACGGTTCTCGTTTCCTGATGGGCTGGACGGGAGGATTTGTCCTTTTGACGGTTCTGATGGTGCCCTTTCTTCGAAAATTCGGAAAAGCGACCGTGCCGGACTTTATTGGTGATCGCTATTATTCCAAAGCAGCCCGTTTGGTCGCGATCGTCTGCGCGATTTTCATCTGCCTGACCTACATCATGGGCCAGATGCGCGGAGTGGGGATCGTCTTTTCTCAGCTCTTCGGGATCGGAATTCCAGCTGGGGTCATCATTGGCGCTACGATTGTCTTCTTTTACGCCGGGCTCGGAGGGATGAAGGGGATTACCTACACGCAAGTGGCGCAGTATTGCGTGATGGCTTTTGCTTACACCATTCCGGCGATCTTCATCGCAATTGCTCTGACGGGTGATGTCGTCCCGCAGCTTGGTCTCATCGGAGACTTCACAAAGGGGGGCGATCCCACGCCTTTTCTCGAAAAGCTGAATAAGATCAACACCGATCTCGGCTTTAGTAAATACACGGACGGGTCGCTCTCGAAGATCGACATGTTCTGCATTACCGCTGCGCTCATGTTCGGCACGGCGGGGCTTCCTCATGTCATCGTGCGCTTTTTCACGGTGAAGAATGTCAAGGCGGTGCGTCGTTCGGCTTGCTGGACGCTTTCCTTCATCGCCGTGATCTATCTCACCGCGCCGACCATCGGTGCTTTCGCGCGCGTGAATCTCATCGGGGAGCTACACGACACCTCGTATAAAGATGCGCCCGCGTGGTTCCAAGATTTCGAAGAGACCGGGCAGATGGCTTGGATCGATAAAAATGGCGATGGCAAGATCCAGTATTTCGGCCCGGGTAAATCCGAGTCAGGAAAAGATGGAGCCGTTTTCGCGGGAAAGGCGCCTATTTTTGCCGAAGGCGTCGGAGCGAGCGGGGAGAGGTTGCTGACTAACGATCCTGTCAGCGCGAGCCCAAACGAGCTCTGGTTTGGAAAAGACATTATGGTGATGGCGAATCCGCGCATGGCGGGCTTACCGAAGTGGGTCATCGCGCTGCTCATGGCGGGCTGTATCGCGGCGGCGCTTTCGACAGCTGCCGGGCTACTTCTTGTGCTCTCGACCTCAATCTCGCACGATCTGATGAAGAAGGTCGTGAAGCCGGATCTTACTGATAAAGAGGAAATTAAATGGGCGCGCCTCGCCTCGCTGGGAGCGCTCCTGGTGGCCGTTTGGTTTGGTATCAATCCTCCTGGGACCTTCGTTGCCAAGACCGTGGCATTTGCCTTCGGGTTGGCGGCATCCTCATTTTTCCCAGCGCTCTTGTTGGGCATCTTTTCGAAGGGAATGAACAAAGAGGGCGCGATCGCAGGAATGGTGACGGGCATTCTGTTTACCTTAGGATACATCATCTACTTCACGTATCTCGGGGGAACAAAGTCGCAGTATCTTTGGGGTATTTCTCCTGAAGGAATCGGCTTTATCGGAATGATTTTGAACTTCATCGTCTCGATCGTCGTTAGCCGCCTCACTCCTGCGCCTCCGCAGGAGATCCGGGATCTCGTAGATCGTGTTAGACACCCCTAGGTTGAATGGCTGAAGCTGGCGTCGATTTTTCGGACCCTTTTTGCGAGACGCGCAAGGAGGGTCCTATTTTGAAATGTTCCTTTCAGGGTGAGTCGGTTCCTATGATTCTCGGGCATGCCGATCTTCGGGCTGCCGCGAAAGACTGGCAGACCTTTAGTTCGGACGCTCCCTTTCGCGTGCCCATTCCCTCGGAGGAATCGATGCGCACGATGCGCCAACTCCCGATCGAGTATGATCCGCCGGAGCATGGCGAGTATCGTGCGTTGGTGGAGCCGTTTTTTAAAAGAGCGCGGCTGCCCGAAGTGATTGCGCAGGTTGATTCTTTGATCGATGGGCTCCTTAGCGAAGCTCTCGCAAAGGAAGAGGTCGAGATCGTGCGCGGCTTTGCCTTGCCGCTGCAATCTCGTGCGCTCACTTATCTTTTAAAGGTCCCTGAATCCGAGGCGGAGACCTGGATTGGGTGGGGAATTCATGTCTTTCACGATGGCGACGCAGAGGGTGAAAAAGGAGGGGCGCTGGAGAACTACCTTCGTTCGAAATTTGACCAGGCTGAAGGATCACCCGATGATGATTTTTTTAGCACCCTTTCGCGGTCGACCTATCAAGGTCGTCCGCTGACCCGCGAAGAGCAGATGGGCTTCGCTAATCTTACTTTTGCAGGCGGGCGTGACACGGTGATTCACACAGTGTCTTCAGTGATCGCATATTTTGCCGAGCATTCTGAAGCCCTCGCGGAACTGCGCGCTGATCCGAAAAAGATCATGCATGCGAGTGAGGAGTTTTTTCGGGTTGTCAGCCCGCTCACTCACATTGGACGGGTGTGTCCGGTTGCGACGAACGTGCACGGAGCGGAGGTGCCTAAAAAAGGTCGCGTTTCACTCGCTTGGGCTGCCGCGAATAAAGACGACGCCGTTTTCGAAAATCCCGAAGAAGTGCGGCTCGATCGAACGCCGAATCCGCATGTCGCCTTTGGCTTCGGTCCCCACCTTTGTCTCGGTGCAGCGCATGCCCGCTTGCTGGTCAGGACTTTGCTTACAAGGCTTTCCCGGCAGATCGCTTCGATCACCGTTCTGTCTGAGGAGAAAAACGTGGAGGAGCAAGAGCGCTATGAGCGTTCGGTTGGTTACCTTTCGTTAAAGGTTCGCTTCACGCCAACACCGGAATGCGACCGTCCGGAGTGAGGGCTTCCGCAGGCGGGCCTTCGAAATGATTACGGACAAAGCGGTCCCATTGGTCGCGGGTGGAGACTGAAATTTGCTCTTGCATTTTAAATTCGCAGCCGCCGCACATCATGCGGGGAAAGGGGTCGAAGACCATTTGATCGCCAAAGGCGAGAGCGGCAATGGAGTATTCCTTTAGATCTTGCACGGGAGTTTGACAGGTCAGGCATTCTTTGAGCCAATCGGTGTGGTGCTCGTTCTCCGCCAATTTTTCCGACCGTGCGTCTAGATCGACATTTGCGTGAAAGAATGTTTCCAGATTGAACCGGGATTCTTCGGAAAAGGATTCCACCATTTCACCGTGACAGTTTTGGCAAAGGGCATACTCGAAAACGCATTCGGGCCCGCGAAAGGCCTTGCTGATGATATGGGGAACCGCCAGTTCATCAAACGTCGATTCGCAATTCAGGCAGCGTTGGAAAGGGCCATCAAATTCGACGGAATGAAAAATGCGCGGAAATTCGCTCATGCGAAAACGTTACCGAGTCCTCGACGGAGGTCTAGTCTGGTCTTCCAACTTTTTCTTGAGTAGAAACGGGAGTGCTTAAAAGACGAAATATTCTCGCTGGTAGTCTTAGCGTGCTAGCACTCAGTTCAAAGGGAGCTGAGGTGCAGTCAGAGCAGAAGTTTCGCCACGCCGTTATGGCGTGGTGTTACAAGCCTATGAAGCCAGTGAATCTCGCTCGTGCAGCGCTCAAGGTGGGGGTTCGAGGGATCGAAGGCCTGCCGCAGGCTGCTTACCCCGCTGTGATGGCAGCCGGGATGAAAATCTCGATGGTTTCAGGGGCACACAGCTTTAAGGAAGGACCGTGCAATCCAGAGTTTACCGATAAAGTGCGGGCCGGGCTGCTTCACGGGATCGAGCTGGCGAAGCAAGTCGGGAGTAAAAAGCTGATCACCTTTCCCGGAATGCGCTTTCCAGGAATGGATGACGAAGAAGCAGCAAAGCGCTGTATTGCGCTTTGGAAAGAAGTGGTTCCGGCTGCGGAAAAAGCGGGTATTACCCTCGTGCTCGAGCATCTTAGTTCGCGCGATGATTCCGCCCCTATGAAAGGCCACCCCGGATGTTTCGGCGATGATGTCGATTTTTGCTTCGATCTTGTGCGGCGCGTTGGCTCGCCCAATTTCAAACTCCTCTTCGATATTTATCACGTCTCGGTCATGAATGGCGACCTCATCCGCCGTATTCGAGACCACCACGAGCTGATTGGCCACTACCACACGGCGGGAAATCCGGGGCGCGGGGAACTCGACGACAAACAGGAAATTCAATTTGCTCCAGTCATTGCAGCCATCGAAGCCACTGGATACGACGGCTGGTTGGCGCATGAATTTATCCCGACTTGGGACGATCCTATCGCAGCGCTCAGTCACGCAGTGAAAGTCTGCGGGGGATGATTTGTTGTCAAATCCTGGGAGGGGAGCCGCTAAAAAGAAAAGATGATGAAGAAAAAGTAACTTTTTATTCTGATCGAAATACTCCTGTTGGTTTCTGGTCCCCTTTCCTTTATCAATGAGGGAATTCTGCTTGCTCTTTTTAAAATCCCTGTCGGAAATCCTAAAGGAACGGAAAATCGTCGAGTCTGTCCAAAAGCCCGGAAAACCGACCGATAATTGAGGTTGATTAACTTCCTTTCATGGAAAGAATTTGCCTGAGGATTTCGTAGCCTTAACAACATCCATGTCTGAAGATCAAATTCCTAACGAGCAAGAAGACGCGTCAAGCGATGGTAAGGCCGGCCTTGTGTTTCTCACTCTCTTTATCCTGACTCTCGTCGGCGTTCTCGTCGCGATGCCGTTCTCCGATAAGGTGGAGCAAATTGCCACTTTCCTCTCGAGTGATGACAAGTATCTCGCTGTTTTCGGAAACATGCATCCGCTCGTGTTGCACCTTCCGATCGGAATCGTTTTCCTGACACTCGTGATGGAGGTGTTCGGCTGGATTTCTTTCGGGAAATATCGCCCGGTGACCACGATGGCCCTCTTTTTAGCTGTCTTCACCGGTGCCTTGGCTTGTTTTACGGGCTATGTTGAAGTGATTACCGATGGCGAAAGCATGGCTAAATGGAATAACCACATGTGGGCGGGAATCGCTTTCGTGGGAGTTCTGGGATTGGCTCTTCTTTCCCGTGTTTGGGGAGAAAGTAAAGGAAGTCGGAATCCCGTTTATGCCATTCTCCTTCTCATTTCAGCGGGAGTGATGGGCTTCGGTGCTCACCTCGGAGGTGAAGAAATTCATGGCGATCCACTCGCCCCTATCTTTAGTAAAGTAAAGGAGAAGCCTTCCGATGGTGGCGTCACTAAAGAGCCTAAAGATCGTCTGGCCTATGCCGAGGTGGTCGTTTCGATTCTTGAGAGTAAGTGTCTTGCGTGTCATTCCGTCGATACCAAGAAAAAGGGAGGCCTCCTCATGGATTCTTGGGAAGGGCTTCTTGCGGGTGGAGACGAAGGTCCTTCCGTCGTTCCTGGTGATCCCAAGGAAAGTCTCATGCTCTACCGTATTCATCTCCCGATCGATGACGAGGACGAAGAGCACATGCCTCCGCCCAAGAAGGATCAGCTTGAAAAGCACGAGATCGCAATTCTCGACTGGTGGATCGCGACTTTGCCAAAAGGCGAAATTCTTGAGGACAATACTCTTGAAGGAATGGGTGCCTCCGCAGAGATTATCGAGGCTGCCAGCAAGTTGATCAGCCCTGAGGAGCTGAAGGCGATGGCAGATGCGTTGGCGGAAGAGGAGCGACTTGTGGAAGAAGCCAAAAACGCGAAACGCGAAGCCCTTGATACCGCACTCGGTGAGTTGAAGCAGGACGCGCAGCTCAAGACCGCGATTAACTACGTTTCTCAGGATTCCTCAGATTTGGAGTTCACTGCGATCAGTCTTCGTGAGTCGATGACCGACGATCATTTCTCCAAGTTGGGATCCATTTACGAATCGCTTATTTCGCTCCAGTTGGGATCCACTTCCGTAACCGAGGCTGCTCTTGAGGCCCACCTTCCAAAGATGTTCAATCTTCGCAAGCTCAACCTGAGCCAAACATCGATCACTGACAAAGGTCTTGATGCTATTGCTCAGCTTTCGAATCTCGAATGGCTCAATCTTTACGGGACTGAAGTCACCGATGCCGGGATTGCGAAGCTCAAAGGTCTCACGAAACTCGAGAAGGTTTATCTTTGGAATTCCAAAGCGACTCCTGAAGGAGGGAAGGCACTTCAGAAGGAGCTTCCGAATCTTGAGGTGATCTTTGGGATTCAGTAGCACTGAGGATTAAGACAGAGGCTGCGAGCCTCTGCTACGCTTTGCTCAGGGGAAGGCGCGTTCGACCTTTCCCTTCAGCAATTCCAAGACGTAAAAACGATTCCCGAATTGGCTGGGGTGAATGAGAGTCTGAAATTGCCTGAGTTCGGCAGCATCCGGGGGATTTGTTGAGGTGAGCCATTCCTTGGCGGAGTGAGTCAGAAAGCGGCTCTGGCTCATCACTGGCGCGACTTGAAGGCCTAGCTGAAATGCCGTTTCCTCAACTGCGGAAAAATTGACATCGGCAGTGATGTCCTGTTCGCCGGGGGAATCGAGGGGGTGCGCTTTCATCGAGTGCTTCGAGTAGCAGCGCACCGTTCCGGCGGTGCGGGAGGGATGATAGAGCGAGGCTTTATCGAGCCCGTAATCGACAAAAGTCATCAACCCACGCTCCATGCATTTGGAGAGAGGTTCGAGGAATCCTTCAAGGTCGGGATTTCCCTCCGTGACGTAGCCCTCGGGATATTCTCCTGAAAGCGTGAAGCAGGTGGGTTGGGTGTCCCAAGTGAACTCTTTGTCCCAGATGACAGTTGCTTCATGCCAGCTTCCTTTAGAAAAGAGATAGAGGGGAACGGGAAGAGCGTCGAAGACCTCATTCGCCACAACCACTCCGAGAGGTACTACCTTTTCTGGCGGTTCAGAGTGCACGCTGAACGGGGGAGGGAGAATTTTTTCGAGGTGGGCTCGTTGCTCGGCCAGGGGTTCGATGATGCAGTAGTGAGTCGCCTTTTTTATCTTCTCTCCCAGAGAGGAATAGATGTCTTTCGCGAGTGATCCGTCGTGAGCGCCTACTTCGAAGATTGTCAGATGATCGGGGGCTCCATTGGTCTTCCAGAATTTCTCAATTCTTCCCGCCAAGAGTTTTCCGAACATCGGGCCGACCGAGGCGCTGGTCATGAAATCGCCATTCTTGGAAACGGTCTTGGCGTGGGGGCGAGCATAGTAACCCAGGGTAGGATGGTAGAGGCAGGTCCCCATGTAGTCTTGAAAGGAGAGCTTGCCATTGATCTCGATGCATCCTCTCAGTTTACGGGCCAAGTCAGAGATTGCCCCGTCTGAAGATCGGGGGTAAGGAAAGGCATGCCGGAGCCCTTCTAGATCGGGGGAACAATCAACGCTCATGAGTCAAAAAGGGAACAGAAGGAGAAAACGACGATTATACAAGCGTGAGGGCTTTTTGATCTTCTGTGCCATTTGCCTACTCATTGGGGGGAGCGGGCTGCTTGTCATCGACGAGAAACTGGATCCTTATCGTGAAATTGCCAATAATTATAAACTGGAGCGCATTGGTGAAGTGGAGGTTCCCAGTTTGATTCTGGATCGAAAGGGAAGGGAAATCGGGCGCATGTATGTCGAGAACCGCAGTAAAATCCCTCTTTCGGAAGTTCCCCCTGTCTTTATCGACGCGATGATCGCCCAGGAAGACCAGCGCTTCTATGAGCACGATGGCGTGGACTGGGTGGGCGTGGCCCGGGCTGTCTATCTCAACTTAAAAAGCGGTGGCATCACCCAGGGAGCAGGCACGGTGACAATGCAGTTGGGCCGTAATGCCTTCGATCTTCTCGGTGAGGCCCGGCGCAAGGACCAATCCGGCTACGAACGTAAGATAGTGGAAGCTTTTCTAGCGATTCGAATTGAGGAATACCTTCACGAGGAATTTAAGTCCGAGTATTCAGATGAAAAGCAGCGGAAGAAGGTCGTGAAAGACCAGATTCTTGAATTCTATCTCAATCGTGTTCCTTTCGGAGCTGGCTTTTACGGGGTCCGTTCGGCCTCGTTGGGTTACTTTGGAAAAGAACCTGTCGATCTCGAGGTCCACGAATGCGCCTCTATCGTAGCCTGTCTCAAGAACCCTAGGAGATTGAACCCGCTCCGCCACCCAAAGGATAATAAGACGGCGCGCGACCACGTGCTGCGTCGGATGGCCTTGGAGGGAATGATCACGGATACGGAACGTAACCGGATGCTTCAGCTCCCCATCGCGGTGGCTCCGAATCCCATCATTCGAGGGAAATCTCATCTTTATGAACGCATTGCTCAGGACGCCCATCGGCTTGTTGGGGAAGAGACTCTCTCTCAGGGCGGTTATGTCATCCGAACGAGTATCGATTTAGATATTCAGAACTCGGCAAAGAATCGACTTTCGAGCCAGCTGGCTGAGATCGAATCGGATCCCGACTACGCCCATCCCAAGCATGCCGATTTCAACAAAGAAATAGAGAAGGTCCCTGCCTATATTCAGGGGGCCGTCTTGATGGTCGATCATGAAACGGGCGAAGTCCTGGCTCACGTGGGGGGGCGCGATTACGGCGATTCGCAGTTTGACTTTATTCAGCTGGGACGTCGACCGATCGGGACTGCTTTTTTCCCCTTCATCTATGCGGCTGCTTTTGAGAGAGGCTGGAATCCCGCATCACCTCTTCAAGATGAGCAGATGAATAATCGGGCGCTCATGGTGGGAGGAACCGAAGGAGTGGTGGGAGAATGGGGGATGGAAGTGCGAGACCCGCAGTATGAGGGACAAATTACTGCGAGGCGTGGCCTGGCCAGCTCGAAGATCGCCGCCTCGGTTCGCTTAGGAATTGATGTGGGCTTGGATCGAGTCGCCGAGACCGCGAGAACCTTCGGCTTAGGTATCCCGGACGATAGACTTCGAAACCGGATGTTGGTGGGTTGGGATAAGATAAGTCTTCCTGAACTTACCCTTGGCTACACAGCCTTCCCTCGTGGGGGAAATCGGATTACCGAAACCTTTTATGTCCGAGGAATTTGGGATAGGGATGGCAAGCCCGTGTTCACTTCGAATCATCTCAATAGCAGCCCGCGAGAAGAGAGAGCCTGCACAGATGCTACTGCTTTCCAAGTGCATACTATTTTGAATGACGTCGTAAAGCGAGGGAACCTTTCCGACGCTTCAGTGGGTCTCTCGGAGGAGCTATTTAACGGGGGAGCGAAGACTGGAACTCCCTATGGTTTTACCGATGCCTGGATGGTGGGATACAACAGCCGGATCACCTGCGGAGTCTGGATTGGGTTCCACAAGAGTAATCGAAAGGCAATTCATGGAGATGCCTTTGCCAAGAACTTAGCCTATCCCCTTTGGGAAGAGACCATGAATTCGGCTCTTCCTGATTTCCGGGGAGCAATGGTGAGCAAACCGGATTCTATCGAGCGGGTGACTGCCTGTCGCACTTCTGGAATGCGTCCCACCCGTTATTGTAATGAAGCCGTTGAAGATCCTTTGACGGGTTCATTGAGTTTTCGCTCAACCAGCTATTCTGAGTATTTTAGAAAAGGAGAGCAAGTGGGGATCTGTTCTATTCATGGAAGCAGTGGGCAAGTGGATCAGTTTGCGAGCAATACCCTCCAACGTGAGGCTCTGCCGGTCGTTCCAGTAAAGTCCAAAGCCCCTTTACTTCTGGGGTCTGATCCCTATCAAAGTGAGAAGCCGAGTCTCGCGCCCGAAGATGAGAATTCCGGGGCAGGGTTTTTACAAAATCAAATCACCCTAGTCGTCGAAGATCAGGTAAGGGGAGAGCGGGAAGCCCTTTTAATACTGTCCCGCCCACCTCGCTTTGAACTCCCTGTTGAAGAGTAAATCATATGTCAGCTGATCCTGTACCCTCCAGTACTCCAATTCGTTGGATGCCCTTCCAATGTCCCTCTTGTTTCGGCCTCCTTCGGGTCACCCGGGAGGAAGCAAACTCTCATGGACGGTGCCCTTCGTGCTCGGCGCGTCTTCTTATCCCATCCTTAGAGGAGGTGAAGGTAGCCTTTCAAAAGAATATTTCCCAAGCTGATCAGGTGGGATCTTCATTACAGAACTCACCAACTTTAGAAAAGGAAGCGCCCGAAGCTGGCAGCTATGCCAAGGCCGAGGTTGTTGAGCCGTCCGATAAAAAAGCCCTTGACCCGGGCTGGAGTTCATCTCCGCACCGCAAGAAAAACTTTGTGGGGCAAAAGGACGAAGGATTGGATTGGGAAGAGGAGCAAGAGACGCAGAACCGAACCTTCCCTTGGTTGATCGCAGGGAGTGCTGTCATGCTTCTGGTCTTTCTTGGCGGAGCCGGGGTGTTCTATTTGCGAAGTCAGACTACATCTTCCGAAGATTTAGTGAGCCCCGGCATTCCATCATTTCTCGATATTGCAAGATCCGAAAGCCGCAATTTACAAGCAGAGGTTTTGCCTCCCGAAGAGGATATGATGGTGCAGCTCGTCGAGGATTTCGAGGAGTTCGACCTAGAGGTGGTGCAGAAAGTGGCCAAAGGATTTTTGAATGCCGAGACCGTAACCGAACGCGCAAAGTATGTCCGTTCTTCTGAAAGAGTCGTTCCCTTGATGAAGAAATTCTACGGTGGAGAGGACCTTGAAGCCGAAGGGTTTCGCGATCTTAACCAGTCCAAGATATCTTATCGGGATAGCTATCTTTCCAGCTTTGTGCAGATGAAGGACTTCACCAACTCGCCCATTACTTTCGAGAGGAAAGGGGATCTCTATTTCGTCGATTGGGAAAGCTGGGTAGGCTATGGTGATTTAAAGGTGGAGGAAATGGTCGTGCAGAAACCGACCGAAGATGTGACGATGCGAGTCATTTTTCAGAGGGAGAATTACTACAACTTCTCCTTCAGCGATGAAAAGAAGTGGGCTTCTTTCCGGCTTACCTTTTTCAAGCAAGAGCGTTCGTTGTGGGCCTATGTGGACCGAGAAAGTGAGATAGGTACAAAGTTGCTGATGAATATGAAGTCAGGAGCTAAGCGACCCGCGCTGGTGAAGGTGAAGTATCCTAAAAATGCACGCGCTGACGATCAGGTTATCATGAGCGAACTTATTACGATTGGCTGGATCCTCAGCGAGAAATAATGATAAAAAATGTTCACCTTCTTTCTGTCGACGATAAGGCGCTTCAACTGAACTTGGATGCTTCGATTTACGGCACTTTTGCCGAGATTGGAGCGGGACAGGAAGTGGCCAATCGATTTTTTAGGGCTTCGGCCTCCGCTGGGACTGTCGCGAAATCAATTTCTGCTTATGACATGACGATCAGTGATGCGCTCTATGGCAAGACATTGCGATACGTTTCTCAGGAGCGTCTGACGGACATGCTGAACTACGAATATGAGCTTCTCGAGGAACGCTTGAGCGAATCGCGGGGAGATCGCTCCAAGTTCTTCTCGTTTAGTAATACCGTGAGAGCACGGGGTTATCAGGATGAGGGAGAATGCCATGGGTGGCTTGGGATTCGTTATCAATCGAAGTCTCACGGCCCTTCTGGAACGATCATCCTCCATGCTCGGCTTTTGGATTGTGAAAATGTGGATCAAATGGAAGCTCTTGGAATCTTGGGCGTGAATTTGGTGTGGGCCGCGTATCATCACTCGAAAGATCTCACGGCATTCGTGAAATCATTGGTGGATTTCCTCGTTCCTGATCGTATCGAGATCGATATGCTGAAATTTCTCGGTGAGCCGTTTTCGATGGTTGATAACCGTCTTTGCGCGCTTGAGTTGGTGAGCCAGGGTCTGACTCCGGCGACAGTTTTTTTGCCTGATGGAAATGTGGTTCAGGCAGCGGAAGCATTTTACAGAACTCCTCTCTTGGTGGTGCGAGGTAGTTTCGTTCCAGTGACCAAGCTTCATCTTGATATGTTCGAGCAGGCTGGGAAATCTTTTCCGCCAGAAGGAGCTTCGGAAAATGCCAAGCCCTATCGGGAAGTGTGCGAAGTCTCGCTCAGCAACCTCCTTCGTGATGGGGAAATCGATCTCGTTTCTTTCATCGATCGGGTGACTGTTCTGCAAGCATTGGGAAAAGTGGTGATGATCTCGAATTGTCCTGAATTTCATCGTGTCGCGGCCACCCTCAGACTCTACACGAGGGAGCCTGTGGGACTAGTTCTATCGATCGGTCTGCTCAACGAGCTCTTTAAGGGAAAATGGTCCGAATCGCTCGCGGGAGGAATCTTGGAATCGTTCGGGCGGCTCTTTAAAACCGGGATCAATCTTTTGGTTTACCCTTGGGAAAATAGTAGCATCGGGGAGAGGGTCACTGCCGAGAATTTTCGATCTCCGAAGAATCTTAAATATCTCTATCGGCACTTTCTCGAAAACGGGAGGATCTCGGGAATCCCATGTGGCGACCCCAAACTGCTTCAAAAAACCGGCCGCGACATCCTAAAAGCGGCCCGCGATGGCGAAGATTGGGAAGATTGGGTTCCGGAGGAAGCTCGACCTTTGGTCAAAAATCATGTTTAGTCATCGGTCATGAATCTGCTCGATACTGCAGCTGTCCTCTTGAGTCTCGCGGCCATCTTTGGATATATCAACCATCGGGTGTTTAAGCTGCCCACCAGTATTGGAATTCTCCTGATCGGCCTTGTGCTGAGCGTCCTTATTCTTCTTCTAGGGGATCAATGGCCGGGGCTCGTGACTCAGGCCGATTACTTTGTCACCCAGATCGATTTTAATGAAACGGTGATGGGCGTGATGCTGAGCTTCCTTCTTTTCGCGGGGGCCTTGCATGTGAACCTCGGAGACCTTAGGGATCAAAAAGGGGTAGTGGCGATGCTCGCAAGCGTAGGTCTCGTGGTTTCCACATTCCTTGTAGGAACTTCGGCCTATTTTATCTTCCAGTGGTTTGGAATGAATTTATCCTATCTCTGGTGTCTCGTTTTTGGCGCATTGATTTCTCCCACCGATCCGGTAGCAGTTTTGGGAATACTCAAGAAGGCGAAGGTGCCCAAATCTTTAGAGACGAAAATTACGGGCGAATCTCTCTTTAACGATGGGGTAGGGGTCGTCATCTATCTGGCTCTTGTCGGGCTTGCAGCCGGAACCCGGGAAGCAAGCATTATGAGTGTGGGGGACCTCTTCTTAAAGGAAGTGGGAGGGGGGATTCTTTTGGGTGGGGTACTCGGCTTTGTCGCTTATTGGATGCTTAAGACGATTGATAACTATCAAGTGGAGATTCTGATCACCCTGGCCCTAGTGATGGGGGGATACCAACTAGCGAGTGCTTGGCACTTGAGTGGTCCACTGGCGATGGTTGTGGCTGGATTGATGATCGGAAACCAGGGTCGCCTTCTTGCGATGAGTGACACAACGAGGCAGCACCTTGATCTTTTTTGGGAATTGATCGATGAAGTCCTGAATGCCCTTCTCTTCCTCCTCCTCGGTCTTGAGATCTTTGTGCTGAACTGGAGCGGACAGGCGTTCTCAGCGGGTCTCATTCTCATCTTTGTAGTTCTCGGCGCCCGGATGGTGGCCGTGACTCTGCCCGTGATTATTTTAAGGAAGACGCGGGAATTTTCTCCCGGAGTCATCCGCATCCTCACTTGGGGAGGACTACGCGGAGGAATTTCAGTGGCTCTTGCCTTGGCTCTGCCAAAGGAGGGGCTTGAGGAAAGCGGACGCCAAGCTATTCTGATGGCGACCTACCTTGTGGTGATCTTCTCGATTGCCGTCCAGGGACTCACTCTTAGAGCAGTCGTGGATAGGCTGCTCAAGAGAGAGGTGAATTAGTGTTTTTCGACCCCGATGACATTGGTAAACGGCTTCAAAAAATCGAGGAAGAGTCGTTGTAAATACAGCGGAATCTTTGAGTGAAGATAGTTCACACCATCTTGGTATCGCCATGTTTGAGGAGGGGGAGCTTGTAGGATTTCTCATGAAGGTTAGCTCCAAAATGCAGAAATGGTGTTCCCTTAGAGAGGAGACCTCGGGCCGAACGGTGTTTGATGAGGCCTATGATTCAAACGAAAATGGTGAGGCTCAGGATGCCAAGGAGAGAGATTGTCGATAATTTTGCTCCTTGATGGAGGTGAACGCTAATATTCCGAGGATCAGGAGGTAGTAAGCGCCACCCGAAAATGCGGCATAAATGAAGGGCTTCTTGTAAGGAACAAGACTGCTTCCGTTTTTTAAAGGGGAGCTTTTTCTTGAGGGAAAAGGCCATCATGTTCCAGAAATCTTGATTTAGAGAGTGCTGATAACAAGTCAAAGCTTCAATTTCCCTTGGGTTCTTTGAGTTCTTTTTTTAACCATGAGGGAAATTGCTTTTCTTGTTTGCTGCGATAGGAAATAGCTTTCTTATTATCGCCGAGCTTCTCAGCGGCTTGAGCTCCCCAGTAAAGTGCCTCAGGGGTGATCGCCGGATCATCCACCGCGATTTGGAGAGTGGTTTCGAAATGAGCCAAGGCTTCAGGAATCATTTTCTGGATGAAATCGACTCTGCCCAAGACGAGGTGGAGGCCTGCGTTGTGGGCTCCAGGAATAGTGAGGTCGAGCCCGGCCTGAGCCGCTTTGCGGGCTTCTTCAGGTTGGCTTAAGCCGAGAAGAGCCTGGGCGATATCAAGTTGACTATCTGCTTTCCAGCGCTCTTCAGTCTCCATTAGGAGGACGATTTCGGCTGATTGCAGAGCATCTTGATATTGATTCAGTTCATTTTGGCCCTTTGTGAGGGTTCGCCAAATATTGATTTCGGTTGCCTTGGGTTTGTCGGGATCTGTCGCACTCTCGAGATATCTGACGGAATCGGTGAAATGACCTCCGTGAAAGAGTTGAACGCCAAGCCAAGTCAGCATCTGTTTAGGAATATTCTTACTGGGATAGTCGCTTAGCAAGGTTCTGAGGACTTCGTTCATGTCGTCGGCTTTTCCTTGGGAGAAGAGAAGCAGCACGAGAATATTTCCAGCGGGTTCGTTATAAAACTCAGGAATCATTTCCTGAGATTTTTCGAGATAGGGCCGGGCATCATCATATTTTTCAAGCTTGAAAAAGCCCCACCCAATCCAGTAGTTGGCATTGGCCATGGTGTCGGTCGGGAGGTCATCAAATTCGGCTAAGAGGCGGCGATAGCGCTCGACCATGAGGGCAATTTTTTTCTCTTCCCTGAGGACACGGGCACTCCCTTGGAGAGCGAAGGAACGGATTTCAGCATCCGTCTCCAATTTCAAAAGCGCTTCGTAGTCGCGGAGTGATGACATCCGATCTCCCAGGGCGGAATAGGCTTGGGCTCTCTTCGCGAGCGCCCTTCCTTGACGAGGATCATCCGGGAATGTTTCCGTAAATTCGGTGAAATTACGGGTTGCTCCATGGTTGTCGCCAATTTCAGCCTGACACCAGCCACGCTTGAAAAGGAGGTCCGCCCGCCGCTTGCGTGGGATGAGGACGGAGTCGATCTCACTGAAGGCATTGGCAGAAGCCTCGAATTCTCCCAGATTATAGAGCGTTTCAGCTTTAAGGAAAGCGGCCATATGGAGGTTAGGGCTGACACTGAATAGCTCGCCGTAGAGTTCAAGGAAGGTATTGACCCGTTTTGGAAGGTCCGGCTGTCTGAGCTGGTAATCGCACTCGAGGCAATGGAAGGCTGCATCAAATGCTTCCGGGGTGTTGGGAATGGATTGATCGACTCTCCGAAATGCGGAGCGGGCATCTCGAAAGCGCTTTAAACGATAGAAGGATTTTCCCGCGGTCATCGATCGACGGGCTTCCGTTCTTCCGGTGGCTCCAAAATCCCCCTTGCGGAAGAGATCGATAACTTCGTTAAATTCTTCCTTTTTGTAGAATAAGCTCATCAATCCAGTCTGGGCCATCGCCTTGTTGTGCGCGATTTTGCGGCGTTGGTCCTGGGTCAGGCTGGGATTGGTCAGGGAGACATCGAGAACCTGGTAGAGGTAGTCCTGGGCATCATCGCCTCGACCCAACTCTACGGCAGAGAGGCCGGTGTAAAAGATTGCTTGCGAGCGGTAGATGTTTGAAATGGTCGCGATAGTGAGGGGTTGTAAAATCTCGATGGCTTTTTCGAAATTCTCCATTTGGTAATATTGATACCCTATCATGAATTGAGCCCAGGAGGCGTGCGGATGTCCTTTGGCAGTCGTGATCTTTGAAAGAGCGTCCAAGATTCCCAAGTCGTCGGTGCCGATCTCCCTGAGGCACTTAAGTCGCATACTGAGGGCGCTGAAACGGAGTTCCTGATCGCTGAGGTTTAAGGCACTCTGGTCAAAGTATTTGGCGGCGTTTTTCCAGTCTTGTTCGGTGTAAGAAAGTAACGCGAGCTTGTTTGCAGCAAGACCGACAATGTTACCTCGCCGGTAGCGGCTGAGGATGTTTTTGAAAATGCGCTCGGCCTCATCGATCCGTCCTATGCTCTGCTCCGAAAATCCCATGTGGTAGTGGGCGTTGGCCGCGTTGGTTCCGTTGGGATAGAGATCGAGGTAGTTCTTAAACAGGACAATGGCATAATCCATGTAGCGCGTTTTCTCGTAACGGTCTTCGACGTCCCTGCCGTAAATAAAGTAACGTTCCGCTTTGTCGTAAAGTTCCTGACCAGGGGCGGCAATCTGTCCCTGCACCGGAGAGGTGAGGTAGATCAGCGAAAATACGAGCTGCAGCAGAACGATTGGAAAGCGCATAGAACGAAATAAAAGGCCGGAGAGATTGCCGCAGCACATAAAAATTGGCACATCGTTCGAGAAAGAGCAACAATTCGTATTGCTCTATGTCAATGATGGACGGCCCTTGCCGAATTCAGTGGTGGCCCTTAAAAGCCCAGGCATGGAACATCATGTTTACTTCTGGCTGAAAAACGACTTTCAGGACGATGCCTCACGCTCTTCTTTTGAATCAGGCATTAAGACCCTTTGCACCTCGCCTTTCATTGGCCAACACAAGTGGGGGAAGCCGGCGGCAACTGCGGATCGTCCGGTAACTGATCACTCGTGGGACTACGCCATTTCGCTGAAATTTGCCAATATGGACGACCATGATTCATATCAGGAGGGAGATCCCATCCACGACGCTTTTATCGCCGGATTCAAAGACAGATGGGCCAAGGTTCAGGTCATGGATATCGCCTGATCAAACTCTTGTAGCACCAAAGACAAACGGAGGTGCGGGATTAGGACCCACACCTCCGTCTGATTGTCTGCGAAAGGAAATTGTGATTACCACATCACAAAATCCGTTTTAAGAGATAGGCGATTTTCAGATCGGCACAAGAGGAAAATGTCACTGGGGTCGTCTTATTCCAAAAGAGGAGCCTTGAGACCTCTTTAGATCAAGGGTAGGATCCCCCCGATGAAACGAATCTTACAAGTTTACTGTCTCGCGGTCCTGGCCGTGGGTTTGGTGTCTTGCTCATCGAGTCAAGTTGATACCGGCGAGGTTAAAGGGGCCGCAGTAGAGACCGGGGGCGAGTTTCATCTGAACCAGAAGAATCCTTTTGAGTGGAGTTCGGAAGACGTCCAGAAGGGCAGCGGGGGAACATACGCGGGGGGCAAGCGCAGCCAATTCGATGCAAAAGGGGAATCCTCCTACGCCAGGAGCCGGAAAGCTCCGGGATACTTCAGCAGGGATTTTCAATCTGCGGCATGGAACGGAAATAAGAATTATTCTACCGGTTCCTACGATGCCGGGAAAAAAACAAGCACAGCGGGAAATAAATCCTGGTTCGGTTGGAAAAAAAATAAGGATGCCAATAAAGTGGCACGCGCTGCGGGGCAGAATTTTCAGACGGGAGGCTACACCACGGCAGCGGCTCGCGAGTCTGGTAATATCGTTGCCAGCCCTAATAGTGCCTACGCCGATTCGCAGCGTATTGGAGCCAAGCCAATAATCATCTACTCGCAGGAGAGTTATCGTCAAATGACGATGGACCAGAGTCGCAGCCTTCTGGGAAGACGCTAAATGGTGCTTCTATTGATCCTGCGCCTTGAGTGTCGCGCGGGCTTTTACGAGGTGGGTAAGGTCGGCGCAACTTGGCTTTTCCTCAAGGATGCCCTTTATGATCGCCGCTTGTAGCAGTCGCAGAGCTTCGTCTTTTTTTCCCTCACGAGCGCTTTTGAGTCCGAGTCGTTTCAGAAGTTCGAAGGTGGAATCATCAGCGGCGAAAGCGAGGGCTTTTTCGTAGGCACGATAGCCTTTCTCGGTCTCTCCCGATTGGCCAAGAGCCTGACCAATCTTGATCCAAGCGGAGCTCTCACCAAGGGCGAGGGAGCGTGAAATGAGGGGGTCCTTTTCCGATAGGAGTTCCTTAAAGGCGTGAAGTTGAGGATCGGTCGGTGTAATTTCCAGAGCGATTTGGCAGGCGCGCAGTCGATGAGGAAGTGGCAGAGTGGCATCTTTGACTGCTAGGAGGAGGATGCGTCCGTCATCCTCACGACGGGCTTTTTTTTCGAGAGGAGCGATCATTTCGGGCCGGTGGAGCGAGATCGCCATCTCCTGGAGCACGCGTTCCTCAAGAACTGTTTTTTCCTGGAGTTGCTTCATCGCCACATCGAAGACATCTGGTGTTTTTAAAAATGCTTCGGCCTTTTCCACCGCATCCTTCGCAGTGAGATCGGGATTTGTCTCCCAAGCTTTCGAAGTCCAAAGCGCCATTGTCATTCCTCGCCCGGGAAAGAGGGAGCCCATGTCTCCAATCATTTCGTGGGCTGTAAAACCAGGGCGGACGTGACGGCTCAGGCGGAGAGCAGTTTCTAAATCGAAGACCCGTTTGGCCAGCCCCACCGTGCGCTGACGATGTCCCACTCGTTTTGGAATGTTATTAAGGAGGGGAGAAAAAATCTTTTGCGCGGATTCTTTATCACCACTGGAGATGAGCTTGTTCGCCAAATAAAGTCGCGCCTCGAGTATATCATCGCTTCCCGCATTTTTACTGAGCTTTTCGAGATAGGCGATTGCTTCTTCCTTTTGATTGTCTGCCAGGAGAAGGGCGAGGACGCGGCGATGGTTTCCGGTGTCGTGAAGAATCTCGATCGCTTCCTGATTGTGTTCCAGCGCACAGAGGATCTTGGCAAAGGTTTTGGGATACTCATAACCGTTGGCCCGCAGAGCTTCAATGTCTGCAGGGGCAAGACCGAGGAAATCTTTCATCACGGCGATTAACTCCGGTGTCAGATCCTTCGAGTCGATGAGCGCGTATAATTTTCCGGCGATGATCAAGCTGTCCTCCTTCACCTCCTGTGGAACGTCCAGTTGACTGGCTTCGATCCACTTTCCCTCCTCCCTGAGTTTAAAATGAAGGACTTCGAGGGGGTGTTGATTTCCGGCCGGCAAGGTTGCAAGATCCCGGGCGATGTCGCCGGTGTCCTTGAGGCCGGCTTGGAGAATAGCGTGGGCCTCCCTGCGCTTGTCTGTGAGCATCGCTCCGCGGGCAATTCCGAGAAAGAACTCTCTTCCAAAGGGAGCTTGGTGAGTCTGCGCTTCCTCCAACGTGGCGAGCGGCTGAGGCAAAGCGAGATTGATGGCGATCCGGCGTTCGTGCAGTCCTTCGTTTGCGAGAGTCGCGACCAAAAGTCCGCGGCATTTGAGCCCCATCGGAATCTTGAGCATTTCGCCATCGAGACGATCATAGAAAAGAATGGTGCTCGCAAGGACTCGCAAGATTTCTGATGAGAAGCGCTCTTCCCGAGTCCAGCGATCGAGAAAACGGAGCGCGATCTCGAATCCTCCTTCCTCGTCGAGGAGCGGTAGAAGGGTGCTTTTCTTGTTCGTGGGCGTTGACTTCATCGCGGCTTCCGCAAGACCGAGAAGCGCCTCGGGAGAATCAGGTTTGAGGCCCAGCTGGATGCGCTTGTGGAGAAAGGTGGCCCGCGTGCGAATCTCCGGATCATCGCTTTCCAGAAAATGGGAAACGAGGGGAAGTGCTTCATCGCCTGCCGCCCAGAGTTCCGTGGTGAGGGCTTCTCGCTCGGAAGACGAACCCTCCATGAATATTTTGGTCGCCTCCTCAACACTTGGGAGCGCCCACAAAGGTCCCAGCAATAAAAGAATGATTATCCACTTCATCCTTTTCGAATATAGACAGCGCACTGGTTTGTAACGACGAAAGGTGCTACTTTCTTTGGCGTGGATAAACCCGAAGAGGAAAAATCACTGCGTGAGCGTCTGTGGAAAATCATTTTTGAGGCGGAAACTCCGTTAGGAAAGGCATTTGATGTCGTTCTTCTGGGAGCGATTGTTCTGAGTGTCTTTGCTGTCATGCTGGAGAGTGTGGATCATATCGCGCTGGAGTGGGGGCCGCAATTACGAGTGGCCGAATGGGTTTTGACCGGCATGTTTACCCTCGAGTATTTTCTTCGGATTGCGCTCGTGAGGCGACCGTGGCGCTACATTCGATCCTTTTATGGGGTCGTGGATCTTCTTTCCTGCCTGCCCTCTTATCTTTCGCTCTTTTTCGTGGGAACCCACTCCCTTCTGGTGATCCGTATTCTTCGCCTTCTTAGGATGTTTAGGGTGTTGAAAATGATGAGTCATATCCGCGGGGCGGAGACGATCATGCGAGGGCTGGCGGCAAGCCGCGCTAAGATTACCGTTTTCTTTATCTCGGTTCTTCTTATTGCCGTTCTGGCCGGAACCTTGATGTATCTCGTAGAGAATGGTCAATCAGGGACGCAGTTTACCAGTATCCCGATGAGTATTTATTATGCCATCGTTTCGATCACGACGGTGGGTTTTGGGGACATGGTAGCGGTCACGGTTCTCGGTAAAATAATCACCTCGGCGCTGGTTCTCGCTGGTTATGCGATTATCGCGGTGCCCACCGGAATTGTGACGGCCGGAATCATGCAGGGCCAGTTGGGCGATGCGACGACTGACGCCTGTCCAAGCTGCGGAGTGCACGGCCATCTTCCTGATGCGAAATTTTGCCGCCGTTGTGGTGAGAACTTGCATTAGGGTATTGCGGAGAAGGCAAAGCGACCCGATGATCACAGCATGTGGAACGTAGCGGCTGAATTTGAAGATATCAGATACGAGAAGACGGAAGATGGTGCGATCGCCAAGATCACCATCAATCGCCCGGAAGTGCGCAATGCCTTCCGCCCGGTCACCGTTGATGAACTTCTGCAGGCCTTCGAGATGGCCCACCGGGACCAAGACGTGGGAGTGATCATTCTTACTGGAGAAGGGGAGAAGGCCTTTTGCTCAGGCGGCGATCAAAAAGTGCGAGGTCATGCAGGTTACCTTGGAGCCGACGGAGTTCCCCGGCTCAATGTGCTTGATCTGCAGAAGAAGATTCGAGGCCTGCCAAAACCAGTCGTGGCCATGGTGGCTGGCTACGCCATTGGTGGTGGGCATGTGCTTCACATCGTGTGTGATCTTACGATCGCCGCTGAGAATGCCCGCTTTGGTCAAACCGGCCCCAAGGTGGGAAGCTTCGATGGCGGTCTCGGTTCCAGCTACCTCGCCCGCATCGTGGGTCAGAAGAAGGCACGCGAAATTTGGTATCTCTGCCGTCAATACGACGCCCAGCAAGCGCTCGATATGGGCTTGGTTAACACCGTCGTTCCGCTTGACCAGCTCGAGAGCGAGACGGTGCAATGGTGCCGTGAAATGCTCGCTCATTCTCCACTCGCACTTCGCTGTCTTAAGTCTGCGCTCAATGCCGACTGCGATGGTCAGATGGGCCTGCTGGATCTCGCCGGAAATGCCACTCTCCTGTATTATATGAGCGAGGAAGCGAAAGAAGGGAAACAAGCCTTCATCGAGAAGCGCGCTCCTGACTTTTCCAAGTTTCCTCGTGTTCCCTAAGTCTGATGAAAACGTCCGTTGTTGTTCCTTTTGTCACCCTGCTTGTGGGTGCGGGACTAGTCTATTTCGCGAGGTCGAATCAGATAATCGAAGAAGAGAAGGAAACCCCGACGGTTTCTAGCCCTGGCTCTAACGGGCCTCGGGCGTCTGAGGCTTCATTTGCTCTCTCCTCTGGGATTTTTTTTTCAGAATTCACCGAGAGAATTCTCGCTACGAAATGGAACGAGCGAAAACAAGTTGTTGCGGAAATATTACCCAAGGATCGCCGTGCCCATCTCGAGTTTCTTCTGAAGAAATTTGGTCCCGAAGGGCTCGATCATAACTCTAAAAGTGCCGTTGGCGATTTGCTCGAAGAGCTTTTAGAGGAGGACATGGAGGGGACCTTGCAGTGGGTCTTGGCAGGTGAGCATACCGGGAATCGAGATTATCTTTTTGGGGAGGTTTTTGACAACGAAGAGGCGGCAGAGTGGGGAAAAGAGAATTTTAATTCTCTTCTCCCCCAGGCCCAGTCTATCGGGCAACCACATAAGGTTTTGCAAATGCTAATAGGGATCCAAATCGAGCGCGACCTCCTTAAGGCAATCCAGCTTTCGAAAGAGAATCTTGTCGATTATCAAGGCGAGATTGATTTTCCTAATAGGCTCCAAGAAAAAGCAATCGTTCATGAGTGGGAGATGGCCTTTAACTATTACAAGGGCAGTTGGAAGGAGGATAATTCATCAAGTGGGTATTCATGGAGCGGAGATTTCTCAAAAGACTTTGATTTTTCCTCCTCTGCTGCAAAATGGAAGAATGACGAACGTGGGCTTGATTTGGAGAGCCTTAATGGAGGGTTTTATGAACCGCCATCCTACATCTGGAAAGTTTGGTCTGAGCAGGATCTTGAAGCAGCTTTTGAGTTTCTGTCAAAAGGAGGAAGCTCGAGCTTTGACTTCGATGATTTTTTCGGAGGGTATGCGAAAAGGGTAAGTTCAGAAGATTTTTTTGGGTTGAACGGTAGCATATTATCTGAATCGCCTGATGTGGAGATGCCTTTGGATCGAGAGTTTTTTGGTTATCTCGCAAATGACCTAGGAAACCTCAAACCTGTCTTGGACTGGTCCGAGGGAAATAATGCCGCACCAGTAACTCAGGCACTGATTAAAGGTATTCAATCCTCGGGTGACAGCGCGCGCGAAACGGGCTTCGCAATTTTAAAGACGATTCCGGAAGGACAACTGCTAAATGAGGTCCGTGATGCTTACACCTCCGAGGGGTGTTTTCGCTTGTGGAACCATGATCGGAAGTGGTTCGGCGAAACGTTGAAGTCCCTGGGTCATGCGGAATCTGAAATCAATGCCGCGATCGGCGAGAAGAGTGCATGATGAAATCCTGGCTCCTCGCATCCCGACCCAAGACGCTTCCGGCGGCGCTTGTGCCGGTGTGGTCGGGGGCTTTGCTGGCATGGCAGCTGACGGGGGAGTTTGACCTCCGACTCGCGATCCTTACGGTTTTGGGCGCGGTCTTTATCCAGATCGCGACGAATTTCTTCAACGATGTTATCGATGCCGAAAAAGGCGCGGACACGGAAGCACGGCTCGGTCCCCAGCGGGCCACGGCTTCCGGGCTCCTGTCGAGGCGCGCCGTTTATCTTGGGGCTGGCTTGATGCTTCTCTTGGCCTCCATCGTGGGCTGGCTTTTATTCCTCGAGCGCGGATGGTGGATCATTGCGATTGGGGTGCCTTCGCTCTACCTGAGTTACGGTTATACTGGCGGTCCTCTTCCGCTTGCTTATCGCGGCTTGGGCGAGGTCTTTGTCATTCTTTTCTTTGGCTTGATTGCGGTAGGGGGGACGGTTTTTATCCAAACTGGTCAGTGGCTTGCAGAGAGTTGGATCCTGGGGCTCCAGATCGGTTTTCTTTCCGCTGCTCTAATCGCCATCAATAACTACCGTGATCTAGAAGAAGATCGCGCGGTGCAAAAGAGGACGATCGTGGTGCGCTTTGGTCGACCCAAGGTCAAAATGCTGATCCTTGCGATGACCGTGTTGCCTTACCTTCTTATCCTGGCTCACGAGATATCCGGGTGGTTTATTACTGCCAGCATCCCGGGATTACTCTTCTTTGTGATCGTCTATCGTCTCATCAGTCCCTCGCGGGTTCCCGCGGCCTTGCTGGGAATTGCCGCGCTTCATCTAATCGTTTTTGTTCTCGTTCAAAATATCGTCATGATATTTTGACCTTGTCTATTTTTTGGCGTATTCACGTTTCAACCTTTAGACGGTTATTTTTCACATTTTGAAACCGAACGGTCAGGTCTTCATCCGCCAATATCAATCTATCTTCTGGGTCCGCTTAGAAGGAAAGGGCACCTTTATGGTCAGCCCTTCTATCAAGGAAGCGGTGGAGCGCAAAATCTCAGAGGGCGTTCGCGAGATCGTGGTCGATCTGGAAGCGTGCACCGGAATGGATTCCACTTTCATGGGGATGCTTGCCGGAATCGCGGCTAAGCTCCGTGGACCTGAGGCGGGCACCTTGGGTGTCGTTTCTCCGGGTAAGAAGAATCAAGATTCCTTGGAAGAACTCGGCCTTTCTCAGCTTTTGCAGATCGAACCGAAAGAAGGTCCGTGGATCGGAAAGCTGGACGAAGTTCGCGCTGACCTGAAACCGATTGGTGGAAGCTCACCTGGAAAAGAAGGCCACATCCTCGAGTGTCACGAAAATCTCTGTGAGGCAGACACGCAAAATAACGAGCGCTTTCAAGCTGTTCTCGATGTTCTTCGGGCGAGCGGGAAGTAAACGTTATTCGCGATAGGCCTTTTCCAGTTCACTCAGGGTGATACGTCCGTTTTGATCGAGATCGAAGGTGGCAAAGCCTTCCTCAAGACGTTTCCGAATTGCAGGAAACGAGGTGTGGGAGAATTCTTTGATCGAGAGCATCTTGTCCAAGTTGTAGTCTCGCTCCTCGAGCAGTTCATCCGGGGACTTCGGGAGGTGTAGTTTTTCGACAAGCGTCTTCTCTTTATTGGTCGGTGGGGTCTTCGGAGAATCCTTTGGCAGACTCGCGGCGGGAGTTGAAAAGATCGCCGGGACCATTTTCACAATCTCTTGGGGATCTGCTCCCTTGGGCCAGTAGATGAAAGCGATCATGAGGACTGCTACTCCAAGCAACGACCAAAGCCATCCTGAAAGGTGGGTGGAATTTTCGGTGATGAGAACCGGGTGAGTGAGGAGAGGGACCCCTGCGGTCCGGGGAAGGAGAACCTGAACGGTGGTGATGGAAGGCGGTGTTTGCGCGCCTTGCACCGCCGGAGCGGCCTTGAGGCGCACCGGATGGGTGATCATTTGGACTCCTTGAGGAACGGGGGGATTGAAGGTTCCTTGTCGGATGCCAACGAGCTGACTCAGCGCTACTTCACAGGAATTGGGTCGGTCGTCAGGCTGGCGAGCCATTAAGCTCATGATCCAGTTGCAGAGAGTTTCTGGAAGGTCGGGCCGATATTCGCGCAGGTCTTTGCAGTAGCCTTGAAGGTGAGAGGCCATCACCTGAGCGACCGATTCGCCGTTAAAAGGATACTCCCCGGTGAGGGCATAATAAAAAACGCCTCCGAGAGAATAGAGATCGGTGCGCGCATCGAGCGGGAGCTGCTCAAATTGCTCGGGTGCCATGAAATAGATGGAACCAAAGAGGGAGTTGCCGTGGGCAATCGTTTGGATCGATGGCTCAAGGGTGAACTTGGCCAGTCCGAAGTCGAGAAGCTTGAGCTGCATCCGGCCGCTGGGCAGCCAGGTGATCATGATGTTGCAGGGCTTGATATCCCGATGAAGCAAGTGGCCATCGTGCGCGGCGAGAAGGCCTTCGAGGCACTGTTCGGCCACACTGAAAAAATCGGTTTCGATGAGGGGAGCTCGGGAAATCAAAGTTTCCAAGGTTTCTCCATCGAGAAGTTCCATCACCACGAAGGGGCCGTCCCCGTCTTGCCCGATGTCGAAAAGGCTTACGACATGAGGAGAATTGAGCGCGGAGAGGGAATGGCACTCTCGCATCAAATCATCGACCTGATCTTGGGTGCTCCCTTCCTCCGTAAGGAGGCGCTTAATGGCGACCTTTCGCTGAAGCTGGTGGTCGTAGCCCTCAAAAACCGCGCCCAGGCCTCCTTGGCCAAGTTTACGTTTGATTTCATAGCGATCCTTTGGGTCCATACAGCTTGGGTGAAATCTCTCTTGAGAAAGGAGATAAACCGTTTCAGTGGAAAAGAAAGCTTGGAAGCGGCTTGGGGGAAAATTTCGATTGCCTCATTGCGAGTTGGTGGCTAGGTTGCGCGCCCGACCGAAAATTGTAATACGGACAGATGGCAGAGTGGTCGAATGCGCTCGCTTGGAAAGCGTGTGTGGCAGTGATGTCACCGTGGGTTCGAATCCCACTCTGTCCGCCATAACCCCGTGCCAGCTTGCTGGCACGGGGTTATGGCTTTCCAGGCTGGTCCTGCGAGGATCAGCGAGGGAATAAATTTTGAACGGTTTCCTCCTACGCACTGTGGGCGGGACAAGTGACTGAGGAGAAGAGGAGCTACTAAAGCACTGAGAGGGTAAGTCTTATAGGATCTTCCTCAATCTATTCCAACACCACGGGCTCGATGCGCTCACTTGTGATTCTTACGATGACGGAGTATTTTTTTCCTTCCTGGCCGGTGCCCAGGAGGACCGAGTGGCCCTCTTCGGTGCGCCAGAGGTGAGAGCAGAGAATGAGTCCGTCCTGTAGTTCATCGGAGTTTGGATAAGGCGCACCCTGCGCCGGGCGACCATGAAGCATGGTAAGAACAGAAGCCATTTCTTTCCAGTTGTTCTTCAACATGCCTCCGTAGGATCCTCGTTCCACCACTTTACTTCGCAGGGTCACTTCCCGGAGGGTGTCGTTCTTGGTCCAGTCGAAATAGAGGTAGCAGTGGAGCCCGCCGATGGTGTTCTTGGTACGGTAAGTCCCGTTGAGTCCGATGCGCGCTATCATGACATTGGCCGCGCCGCCTTCGACCATTTTACTCACTTTAAGTTTGGCAATGACGTCTTTTCGCGAGTCTCCGAATTCGAGGGTGTCAAAAGCAGCCCCTTTTGGTGAAGCCGGAGTATCGATTTCGGAAGGACTGGCGAGGGGATGGTTTTCAACGAGCCATGCCTGATCTACCTCATGAAGCTTAGCGATGGGGAAGCTGACGATGCTGCTTCCTTTTTTAAGGGTAACCAGATTTCCATCGTTCGAGATGTGGTCCGCTTCAAACTGTTGGTCACCCTTGGCGCTGCGCCAGAGTCGGGCTTCGAGGCCGATTGTGGACGTCGCAATGGTCAGTAAGCAAAGAAACTTAGGCATAGTCATCGATCGTGTAATGCTCGAAGGGTTGTTTTTATTCTCTTTTTTCACAAGATTTTTCTAGCGGATAAGATTAGAAAGAAGAGGAGATTGTTGAGCGAGTGGTTGGGTCTTCTCTCACGGGACGGCCCGGCTGTGCAATCTTGCGGCAATTGAGTAGAGCTCTTTTTTGAGGGGGATGATACTTTTCGCGAGGTGCGATTGAAGCGGCGGAGCTCAACGTACACCAGGAAATGTATATGTTTCTCTTTGATAAGGTGGGTAGAGGTGCGCGTCTTTCGGCCGGTCGCTCCTTGGCGAAAACGAAGTGGGATTTTAGGGCGTAATCACCGCAAAAATCTCATCGTCGATGGGCGTGTCGCTTATACCGGAGGAATAAATCTAGATTCGGTTTGGTCGCGCTCGAACAAAGGGGCAAGCGGCCTTGCGGGACACTCATCTCTCCATCAAAATTCCGAGGGTAGTAGCTTGAGATCAGTTTTTCAAAGAGACTTGGCAAAAAGTGGGCGGAACTTCTCCCACAGAGACGGGGGCGTATCGGAAGGATGAGATTGGTCCGTGGGAGGTGATCTTCTCTTAGTGGGTGCGCGAAGGGCTCTATCCTTCGCTGATGGCTACCGGGGTGAAGTTGAGAGAATACACGGGATCGTTACTGCATGCGAAGTCGATGATCGCCGATGATCGCTTGGACGTGGTGGCGTCGCTGGCTGGGAGCTCTCGGTGCGAGCGTGTTGCGGAAGCTTTAAAGATTGTCAGGACCACCAATTGCCATGAGCATCCTGCTGTGCCCAACAAGGAAGATTTGACCACCTTTTTTAAAGGTTTTGCGATGGGGGCGGCCAACGTCGTTCCCGGTGTTTCCGGAGGAACCATCGCCTTCATTACGGGGATCTATGAACGATTGATTGAGGCTTTAAAAGCCTTTGATCTGGAAGCGGTTAAACTGGGTTGTTCATTTAAGATATTAGAGCTGTGGGCGAAGATTGATGGTCGTTTTTTGCTCTCACTGGGCCTCGGGGTAATCACGGCGTTTGCGACTTTGGCTCGCATCTTGAAGTATGGCCTGGAACATCATCCGACCTTGATTCTCTCTCTCTTTTTTGGGCTCATTGTGGCGTCGATTCCCTCCGTAGGAAAGATGATTCGGCACTGGTCTCCAGGAGTGGTTGCAGTGTTTTTGGTGGGCTTGGCGATCGCGGTGTCGATGGCTTTCATGACTCCAGCGAATGAGAATACGAATCCAATCTATTTAGGGGCATGCGGGGTGGTGGCGTTATGCAGCATGATTATTCCTGGAGTGAGTGGCTCCTTCGTTTTGCTGCTTCTAGGGAATTACAAACTCATTATGCTGGATGCCTTGAGCGCTTTCTTTACAGGAAATCTCGCTGTGTCCTTGCCGATTCTGATTCCCGTAGGGATTGGTGCGGTGGTGGGTTTGCTGGGACTTTCGCGCTTTTTGAGTTGGTTATTTCGCACGCATCACGACAAGGCAGTTGGGACGATTACGGGATTCGTGGCGGGCTCGCTGATGATTATTTGGCCGTGGAAAACGGAACTCACCCAGGAGTTCTTGAAAGACGGTGAAACGAAAATGAAGACGATTGGCTACGAGAACTGGAGGCTCCCGGACTTTTCGCAAAGTGGAGTGTGGTTTGAAGTGGTCGCTGTTCTTGTGGGCATTGGTCTCATTGTGGCGGTCGAGTTTTTTGCGAAGAAGAAACCAGAAACAGAAGAAGAATGACACCGGCAATTGGCATTATCGGAGGGAGCGGCGTCTCGGGATTCGACGGGCTCGAAAAAATGGAGCGTCGGAAGATATCAACTCCTTTTGGAGATCCCTCGGACGAATTGATCGGGGGAAAGTTTGAGGGGCGACAAGTCTGGTTTCTTTCGCGGCACGGACAGGGGCACACCATTTTGCCCACTGAGGTGAATCACCGGGCGAATTTTTGGGCGTTGCGGTCGGTGGGAGTGCGTTGGGTAATTTGTGCGACTGCGGTAGGGAGTTTGAAGGAGGAATACCCGCCGCGTTCAATCGTGCTGCCCGATCAGTATTTTGATCGGACGAGCCAGCGCGCAAATCACACCTTTTTTGGGCAGGGCCTTGTGGCGCACGTTGATTTTGGTGATCCCATCAGCGCTGGGTTGCGGGCGATCTTGCTGGAGGCAGGGCAGGCTGAAGGAGCGGAGATTCACGATGGGGGAACCTACGTCTGCATGGACGGGCCTGCTTTTTCGACTCGGGCAGAATCTCACTACTATCGCCATTTTGGCTTCGATATAATCGGAATGACAAATTTGCCGGAGGCAAAGCTGGCCCGGGAGGCTGAGATCGCCCTGGCAACCCTCGGAATGGTGACGGATTACGATTCCTGGCGTGGGGAGGATGACTCGGTTACGGCTTCCTCGGTGGTCGAGCATCTCGCGGCCAATGCTGAGATGAGTGAAAGGGTTCTCAAACGGGCGATTCCTTTGATTCCGGCAGTCCCTAATTGGCCTGAGCATACTTCGTTGGATTCAGCAATTTTCACCCCGGGCGAGAGTTGGTCGGAAGCAGCACGAGAGCGTCTCGGGGCAATCTTGAATGGGCGCTGAATCAAGCCGTGACATGAGGGTGTAAAAAGGGTTGACTCAACTCTGTTTATGAAACGCCGCGATCTTCTCCAAATGACCCCGGGTGCAGTCTTGGGGCTTTCTGCGTGTTCAAGCAAAGACGCGTTAGCGTCTCTCGTAAGTTCGTCTGCTTCTGGGCGTGGGCAATCTCCGCTCCAAAGCGTCAAGATGCCGGCGAATACCCAGTATCGTCCGCCTGCTTATGCGAATCAGGGGTTGCGAAATCCGAACATGAATCTCCCTACCGCTTTTTCGGGGAGTGCGATTTCCTATTCACGTGGATCTTCGGCTTACGCAAATGTGGCAATGACCTTCGACGACGGTCCGCACCCAACGAACACGCCGCGTCTTTTGGATATGCTTCGGAAGCGGAATATCCGGGCGACCTTTTATGTCATCGGCGGAAATGTGGATCGCTATCCGCATATCGCCCGCCGCATTGTGGCTGAAGGTCACGAGATCGGGAATCACACATACACTCACCGGAAGCTTACCTCACTGAGCGAATCCGAAGTTCGTAAGGAGATGCGCCGTACTCAAGACGCGATTGTGCGAGCGACCGGAGTGAAGCCTCGCACGATGCGCCCTCCTTATGGAGCACTATTTCAGCGACAGCGACAGATGCTTTTTTCTGAATTTAACTACCCTACGATTATGTGGTCGGTCGATCCTCAGGATTGGAGACGCCCAGGACCATCGGTGGTCACTTCACGGATCCTTTCTGGTGCTAATAATGGCGCGATTATCTTGGCGCACGATCTTCATGCACCGACGGTCACGGCGATGCCGGCGACCTTTGATGGACTCCTCTCACGGGGATACAACTTCATTACAGTTTCCCAACTGCTCGCGCAGAAGGGCTAGAGCAAATTGCTCCTTCCAAACTAAAGTTTTAACCCCTGATGTTTGGCGAACGATATTTCGCAACGCGACAACGCCTTACGGACGTTGTGGTGGGGGTTCGAGAATTGGGCGAGTCTTGCGGCGCTGACGTGTCAGCTCTCGCCGATGAGGGTGAGTATCTCAAAGGGTTGCGTAGCCCTTTCCTCTTTGTCGTTTGCGGTGAGGTCAATGCCGGAAAATCGACTCTTCTGAACGGCCTCTTCGGTCAGGATCTTTGCAAAACAAATGTCCTTCCTGAAACGAAAAAGGTGCATTGGTATCGCTGGGGCGACACGGAGAGAAATATCGATGTCACCGACACGCTGCAGGAGCGGCACCGGCCGATTGAGTTCCTTCAGGATTTTAATATCGTTGATACTCCAGGCACGAATTCGGTGGTCAGAGGACATCAGGCCATCACCGAGCGCTTCTTGCCGATCGCGGACCTTTTACTTTTCGTCTTTCCTGTAAGTAACCCCTGGGGTGCGGCGACTTGGGATTTCATCTCCAAGTTGGGTGCGGATAATTTGGAGAATGTCGCCTTTGTGCTGCAACAGGTCGACCTTCGGGATAAGAGAGATGTGGATTTGATTATCGAACACGTCCGCTCGCTGGCGGTTCAAAAAATTGGAGTTCATCCTGATGTTTTTCCTGTTTCGGGAAAGATGGCATGCAATGCCAAGCATGCGCTGCCTTTCAGCGATAATCTTTGGCGAAAAAGCGGATTTCCCGCCCTTGAGAATTTTATTTCAAAACGAGTCTCTGAAAATCCAGGGAGGCGTCAAGTGCTCTGTGAAGTACGCGACTCGACTCAGCTTGCGCTCCGTCGGATCGAGGAAAAGATTGAAGAAGACGCCATTCGGCTGGATCGTGATCAGTCATTCTTGCGAGACTTTGAGACGGAGATTGACCAACGGTGTGAAGGTCAAGCGACTAACTTTTCCTCCAAGTTTTCCGGGCTGACCGATGTCTTCATGAACGAAGCCCGTGAATCGGTGAAGATGCTCCGAAAGAACATCACAATTCCACGGAGTTTCCTTTCTCTTTTCAGATCGGAGAAGATTCCTTCGGAGTTAGAGGCTGGACTCATGGAGTCGGTGAAGGTTGCGGTGGAGGAACGTGCTAATTTCGATGGCCAAGAGCTCGTTGCGGATTGTCGCAGTCACTGGATCACGGTGGTGCCTCGCATCAAGGAACGACTCGAGGTGCCCATTCCAGATTTCGACAAAGAGACGGACTCGCTGATGGACACGCGTGAGCGCTTTGTTCGGCGTATGGGGCGTTCTTCCAAGCAAGCGGTCGCCAACTTAAAGTTGCGTGGAAATCTCGACCTTCAGATGGAGGCACGCCGGAGCGTTCTTCGGCGTTTTCTTTCCGGAGTACTTTTTAGTGTCATTGTGGCCGGCATCCTCGGGGGGCTTGGTTCGCATCCCTGGCCCTTTGTGGCCATTGGGACCAGCTTACTTTTTTTAGTCGCCGCTGGCGTTTATGCTGAGAAGTCAAAAAAGGAACTTTGTCAGAATTTTTCGGATCGTATTGAGAGCTGCCGTGATCCCTTTGCAGATGCCCTCAGTAATGAATACAAAGATGGCGTGCGGGAATTCTATCTCGAATACGGTGGGCTTTTCGAGAATGTCAGACGTCATATCGCCAAGCACAAAGTCGCTCTTAAACCTCGTCTTGAGCGATGGAATGATCTTTTCTTAGAACTGAAAGGTATTGAGCAGGAAATCTAACGGGATCCTGTTTTTCGCATTTTAATTTTCACCGATGACACCTTCGAATTTTTCTTTTCCACCGCCTCCCCTCGAAGCGGTTCTTGATGGGGAGTTGCAGCTTCGGGTTTTTCGGTCCATGCTGACAGCGCGGACTTTGGAGAATAAACTGTCGAGTCTTTACAAGGGCGGGAAGATCGTCGGGGGTGTTTATCTGGGGACTGGTCAAGAAGCGTTGAGCGCTTCACTGGGCGCTTCTTTGATTAAAGGAAGAGACTGCTTTTCTCCGCTGATTCGTGATCAGGCCGGACGCACCGCCTTTGGCGAGGATATGCTGGATGCCACGCGTACCCACCTCGGGTCGGCGAGAGGACCGATGCGGGGCCGAGACGGTAACATTCATCGGGGTCGGCCTCATCAGGGAATGCCTGCAATGATTAGCCATTTGGGAACCGCTGTTTCAGTGATTTCCGGCATGCTCATCGCAAAGCGGATGAAAGGGGAACTCGACGGAATTGTAGGAGCGACCTCAATTGGTGATGGCGCGACGTCGACAGGATCGTTTCACGAAGGACTGAACATGGCTGCGGTTGAAAATCTCCCTCTCGTGGTTGTTATCGCGGATAATCAATTTGCCTATTCTACGCCACGGAATCGTCAGTTCGCGTGTGAGAGTCTTTTGGAACGGGCCGTCGGATACGGCGTGGGGGGTGTGGAGGTCGATGGGACCGATCTCAAAGCAACTCTTGCCGGGATGCAGCAAGCAGTCACATCGGCTCGTCAAGGATTTGGTCCTCAGCTTGTGGTGGCTCGTTTACTTCGGCTCTGCGGTCATGGAGAGCATGATGACGCATCGTATGTTCCTCAGGAATTACGAGATTCTTTGATGGGCCGTGATTGTCTCGAAGTGGGTGCAAGTCAGATTATTGAAGATGGCTTAGCGACAGCGGAAGATATCGAGATTTGGAGAAAAGAGGCCGTGGAGGAGGTGCAGGAAGCTGTCGCCACTGCCCAACGTGAGCGTGGACCTGATCCTTACGAAGAGGATTGGCGGGCAACATCGGTAGAAGGGATGCAGTAAAAAATGAGTGTTACCTATATCGACGCCATTCACCAAGCGCAGCTAGAGCTACTTCGCGAAGACAAGACCGTCTTTTTATATGGTCAGGATATTGGCGATTTTGGAGGAGCCTTCAAAGCGACCAAGGGATTTAAGGAAGAGTTTGGGCCCCGCGTGCTTGATGCCCCCATCAGTGAAGATGCCATGATCGGAATGGCGGTAGGCGCTGCGATCAACGGGATGCGTCCTATTGTCGAAATGCAGTTTGCCGATTTTTCCTCGGTCGCCTTCAATCAACTAGTCAACCAAGCTGGGACTCATTATTACCGCACCGGAATTCCGATTCCGATCACGGTGCGGATGCCTTGTGGTGGAACTCCGGGATCGGGGCCGTTTCACAGCCAAATGGTCGAAAGTATTTATGCTCATTATCCCGGGCTTGTCGTAGTCACTCCGGCCACGGTTTCAGATGCATATCAACTCCTGAAAGAGTCGGTGCAGCTCGATGATCCCGTCATTTTTTGTGAGCACAAGTTTCTCTACCGCTGGCTCAAATCAGCAAGTATCAAGGGTGATGGCCTGCCCTTGGGTAAAGCCCGACTCACTCGTGCGGGCAAGCATGCCACGGTGGTAACCTACAGTGCGATGGTGCATGAAGCGGTTCGCGCCGCCGATCGTCTCGCGGAAGAGGGCTGGGAAATCGAAGTGGTCGATCTTCGGAGCGTGAAGCCGCTCGATATCGACACCGTCCTTGCCTCGGTCGCGCGCACCGGTCGACTTCTGGCCTTGGGAGAAGGGTTCCCCTGGGGGGGCGTAACGGCTGAAGTGGTTTCCCGGGTGGTCGCAGAAGGATTTCATCTTCTCGATGCCCCTCCTTTGCGCTTAAATGCCAAGGATACGCCCATTCCTTATCATCCTGATCTCTGGGCCGCTCACCGTCCGACTCCCGAGTCGATCGTTGAAAAGCTTCGCGAACTTTTGAATCTCTAACACGTCATGCCCCAGGTTCCCATTATCATGCCTCAGCTCGGTGAATCTATCGCCGAGGCCCGCATTGTCCGACTCCTTATTGCAGTGGGGGATACGGTAGTCGTCGACCAAGAAATCATTGAGGTTGAGACAAACAAAGCCACGATGGGAGTGACCACTCTCTGTGGCGGAACGATTACGGAACTTCGCGGTGAGGAAGGCGAAGACTATGCGGTAGGAACTCTTCTCGGAATTCTTGAGGCGAGCGAAGAAGAAATCGAGCGTACGGGCTCGCCTGTCTTGGGCGAGCGAGAGGAAGAAACCGAGAAGAAATTTTCCAAAGAGGAAGAGAATCTTCACTTCCGTTCCAATGACAGTAGCTACGAGGAGCCGGTCTTGATTGAGCCAAGCGTGCGTGGATTGCCGGTCCCTGCCGGAGTCAAAGGAGCACATTATATTTCTCCACGGATGCGTGCTCGGATGGATGAGCTTGGTCTACAAGCGGCTGACATTTCCGCCATTGCGGGAAGCGGAGCGGGCGGACGGGTCACGGTAGAGGATCTCGAAAAATTTCTCGATTACATTCAAGGATGGCCCCGCAGTAGTGCCTCGCCCATGCGCTTGGCCGTCGCCGACGCGATGCGCCGCAGTTGGTCGCGCCCTTTCGCTTCTGTAGGTCTGCCTATTCCGATGGACAAACTTTTAGAGTATCGCTCGAGACAGAATCCCAAGCCCGGTCTCACGCTGTACGTCTTGCGGGCCTTTGCGATCGCCTTGTCAGAAGAGCCCACGACCGCTGGTTTCTTGATCGGCGACAAGGTGGTCCATCCCCGTGCTTTCGATTTGGGAGTCGCGGTGCAAGTGGAAGACGGTGTCATGGTTCCCGTTCTCCGAAACGTCGATCAACACCGGGTTTCCGAACTCGCTCGGGAATACGTTGAGCTGGTCAATGCGGGTCGCGAAAGACGTCTCACTCCCGAGCAAACTTCAGGCGGAATTGCCACGGTCACTAATTTTGGCACCTTCGGTTTGAAATGGGGAACGCCCATTCCGCTTCCAAACGAAACGCTCATCCTCGGATTGGCCGCTGGCATCAAGACGCCAAAGTGGAGTGATGAAGTGGGCGCCTTTATTCCCGTCACGGAAACGGAGCTTTGCCTCACTTTCGATCACCGGGTGGTCGATGGCGGTGGTGCTGGAATGCTTCTGCAACGCGTGGGCCAACTTCTGCAAGAACCCGAAAAACTCTAATCTTACCATTCATGAAAATCCTGATTCTTCTTTCCACCCTCTTCTGCTTCACTGCAACCGCTGATGTCTACGAACTTCGCACCTACTTCCCGGCCGAGGGGAAACTAGAAGCGCTCGAAGCCCGCTTCCGCGACCACACGGTTAAGCTCTTTGAAAAGCACGGAATGAAGAACGTGGGTTACTGGCTTTCTGAAAAGAAAGAAGGGGAAGTGCGGACGCTCATCTACATCGTTGCACACAAAGATCGCGCCGCAGCGAAAGCGAGCTGGTCTGCTTTTGGCAAAGACCCAGATTGGAAAGCAGCCAGAGACGCATCCCAAGTTGATGGGCGTCTCATTACGAAAATCGAACGTCAGTATTTGACGCCAACTGATTTCTCGAAGCTCAAGTAGCTCGAGTTAATCCTGATTTCCGTCTCTCTCTCCGTCGTCCTGATCCGCCGTTTCCTTGATGTCGGTGAGGGCGTCAATGAAGTCGCCTAGGATCTCAGCAGGCACCATAATGGTGTCTCGATTTCCGCCGACGTCCTCGGTGATTTTAACGACTTGGCCTCGACGGTTTTCCTTAAGATCGAGGAAAAATGTTTTCCGATCCGAGATGATTTTTTCGGTATGTAAAATGTCCTGTTCCACCTTTTTTTTCCGTTAATACCGTTAAAGGGTCTCGCTTGGCTTAGATGAAGTCAATGGGAAACTTTGAAAGGGGACCCTGATTTGCTCAATCCAAAGAATCAAAATTTTCCTCATATGGGTCTGGAGGAACGTGGGTCGAGAAAGAAGGAAATAGAATAGGCCGAAAGGATTCCATGAAAACAGAGCGAAAGAAGGGTGCAGCTTGAGAGATTACAGCTCGAGATAATCACCGAACGCGCTAGTCCTAGGGACGATCTAATTCAGCTCAATGCGCACTTGGGTGCCCTTCTTCTCAAGTGTAGTTTGTGCGGTAGTCACCTTGACCTCGTGCTCAATCCTTATTTGATATTCACCGAGAAAGCCGCTCACTTGGGCGCTTCCATCTTCCTGGGTCTTGAGCACTTCATGGGTCCACCATTGCTGTGTGACCAAGTCCATAAAGACTTCCCCCGCAGGCTTAAGAGTCCAATCAGAGCGCCACAAGGCAGCTTGTGGTTTCCAGTGCGCATTTTCCCAAAAGCCCCACTGCACGATGGCGACAAAATTCGGATGACTAAAACTCGCGATGAGGACATCACGAAAGTAGTCCTTCACCACTTTGCGATACTGCTGCGCATCTTCCCAAGTCACGGGATACTCCGCCCCAGCCTTCTTGTTTTGAAAAGGAAACTCTTCCTTCTTCGCCCCGAGCAACTTGGCATTAACGGCGTTGCCAAACCCGAAGGCATGGCGCTTCATCTCCTTCTTACGGCGTCTCATAAAAGATGCCGGCCGCAAGATCATCCTTATCTTGGATAACCTCCGCGTTCACCATGCACGCTTGGTTAAAGAGTGGGTGGAGAAGCGGGATGATCAAATTGAACTTCACTACCTGCCGAGCTACAGATCCAGATCTCAACCTTCTTGCTCAAGGTTATCTCGTAAGGAAATCTCGGTAGAGTTCGGGATTAGCAGTCATACGGTGGACACCTACCGTCGGCGAATTTACGAAAAGCTTCACGTCCACTCTCGGGCACAGGCAACAGCTCTCTATAATCAGCTCAAGCCCGCTTCTTTAGAGGAGCCGAAGGCTATTTAGATTCCTATCGGTGAGGTTGAGTCGCGGGAGAGCGACTGATGAAGAGGGTTTAGAGGAACTGAGAGAAGCCGCAGAAAAGCTTCGAGTTTTCAGGAGGGAGCTCCGGGGCAGGATCATTGTTTTCGAGAAAATCCCGGCAGACGGAAAAGAATTCCTCGGGGGTTTTGACTCTTCTTATGGCGAACTCGAATTCGGGAACGTGTCCTTGCACGATGTAGACGAGGTAGCGTTTCATCTTTTGGACGTGCTTGTGCTCGATGAAGTCGCTGTGCTCGCGGGCGGTCTCCTCGTAGAGCATCGTGACGTATTCGAGAATCATGCGCCCTGTGACTGTCGGGATCTCCTCATTTAGGAAGGAGGCGCGTAGTTTAGCGAAAACCCAGGGATGACGAATCGCACCCCGTCCAATCATGAGTCCAGCGGCCTTGCTTTGTTCAAGATAGGTGAGCCCGCTCTGGAGGTTGACGATATTTCCATTGGCAATGACGGGGCAGGGGAGTTCTTCGACTGCTTGTCGAATTTTTTCGGGATGAACAGGCGTTTGATAGCGCTCTTTCACGGTGCGACCATGGATGGTGAGTAAGTCAATCGCGTGCTTCTTGAAGATACTCAAAATGTGTGAGAATTCATCGGGCGATTCGAAACCCACGCGGGTTTTAACGGTGAAGGGGAGCTCGCCGCAGGCCTCTCGAAGAGCACCAAGAAGTTGGTCGATTTTCTCGGGCTTTCGCAGGAGGCCTCCTCCAGCATCCTTGCGATAAACAACGGGCGCGGGACAACCAAGGTTGAGGTCGATCCCAGCGACGGGGTGTTTTTTAAGTTCGTTGACCGTTTGGACGAGCGCTCCTTCGTGCTGCCCGATCATCTGGGCGATGATGGGACGGTCCGTGGGATTCTCTGTCACGGATCGCAGGATGTAGGGATCGAGCCGCGAGTTCTCGTAGACGCGAAAATACTCGGTGACGTAAACGTCCGCGCCGCCGCAGGCCGCCATTACCCTGAGGAAGGGAAGGTCGGTGATATCCTGCATCGGTGCCAGAAAGAGGGCGGGGCGATCAGAAGGAAGCATGGCGCTATTTTTTCTGAGCGCCTGCGCCTTTTTCGTCGAGACCACCGGTCATCTTGGAAGCGTTCGCGCCCTTGGGAGCTTGGGGCCAGGGAGTCGTTCCCGGGGCCCAGGTTTGTGGTTGGGTCGCGCGAATGGCATCAACTTGCTTTTTGAGCCATTCAGGAACGGCTTTGTTTTCGGCTTCGCCGTAGATGTAGGGAAGGGGAGGCTCCATGAGGAGGGGCTTGTCTCCGAGTGGAGGGCGCTCACTTGCGGCTTGTGCGAGGCGTGACTTGAGTTTTTTGACGAGGTCGGGATTTACCGAAGCAAGGTCGGCATTTTCGCTGGGGTCCAATTTGATGTTATAAAGGACGTCTCCCATGAGCTTGTAGTCGCCGCTGCGAATGGTCGGGAGGCGGACGCTTCCTGCGACATCGTAGATGATTTCGTTTCGTGGGCTGGGAGCCTCACCGAAAAGAGTGGGGGCCATGTTGAAGGAATCGGTTTTGAGCTCTTGCTTGGTGGAAGCGCCTGCGACGTTGATGAAGGTGGAAAACCAATCGGTGACAAAAGTGAGGCCGTCTTTTTTAGTGCCTGGCTTGGTGTGCTCGGGCCATCGGACGAGGCAGGGCGTGCGAACGCCGCCTTCGTAAGTGGTGTTTTTTGTGCCGCGGTAAGGAGCGCTCATTTCTTCGAGGACGGGTCCATTGTCATTCGTGAAAACGACGAGGGTGTTTTTGCGCAGTCCTTTTTGGTCGAGAGTTTTGAGGATCGATCCGACATTGGTATCCAAGTTAGCCAGCATGGCGTCCCGGATTGCGAGGGGATCAGAGGCATCGCCTTTGAAATTGGGCGGCGGGTTGAGTGGACCGTGCACGGCATTGAAAGCGACATACATGAAGAAGGGTTTGTCCGCGGTTTGTTCGCCGATGACGCGGCTTGCTTCTTTGGCAATGAGATCGGTGACATAACCCTTTTCTTGCAGAGGTTCCTGATTGCGGTGCCAGTCGTAGAGCGCAAATCTTGCGGGGGCGTTGTGTACGATCGTCTTGGAGTAGTAGTCGATTCCCCAGCCGTAGTGGCCATACTGATGTTGAAATCCCTGACCCATGGGAAGGTTCTCGGGGAGCCATTCGCCGAGGTGCCATTTTCCGATGAGGGAAGTGAAGTAACCTGCCTCGCTGAGCGCTTCCGCGACGGTGCGCTCTTCCGAGGCCAAGGCATGAATACGGCGGGTTTCCTCGCCGTCCGCTGTCTTGGCGAGTGTGAGACCGAGTTTCTTGAGGTAAGATGGTTTTCCGAAGTCTTCCGAGCGCCAGTCGCTCCAGTGGCGGAAGGCGTAGCGGCCGGTGAGGAAGGCTCCACGGGTCGGGGCGCAGACTGAGTGAGTGTAGTGCTGAGTGAGACTTAGTGATTCCTTGGCGAGTTGATCCAAGTTTGGGGTAAGCTTTTTGGGGCTTCCATTGAAGCCCGGCTGAGCCCAGCCCATGTCATCGGACATGATGAAGAGGATATTGGGTCGCTCGGCTGCTTTGGCCGTGTAGAAGGCAAAGACGAAAAGAAGGAATAGAAGATTCACGGGCGAAGTTTGACCAATTCCGGGGCACAGACCCACAAAAAAGTGAGGAAGGTAATCCTTCCTCACTGGGTCATTTAAGCGGTATAATTTCCGGTAGTTACACAGTGCAGATTTCGACGGCTTCCTTGAGTGAAGTCAAGGGGTCGAGCTTGGGCTGGAATTCCTGACCTAGGAATCCGCTGTAACCGGTAGCGGCGAGGGCTTTGGAGATGCCGCGATAGTTGAGCTCTTGATTGTCGCCGATTTCATTGCGTCCCGGAACACCGGCGGTGTGGAAGTGGGAAATGGCGTCGATGTGCTTAGTGAAGGTGGCGATGCAGTCGCCCTCCATGATTTGCATGTGGTAGATGTCGTAGAGGAGCTTGAAGCGATCGGAGCCGACGGCGTTGACGAGGTCGACTCCCCACTGGGTGCGGTCGCAGAGGTAATCTTTATGGTTCACCTTGGAGTTGAGAAGTTCCATCGAAATGGTGATGTTGTGTTTCTCGGCGATGGGCATGATGCGCTTGACGCCTTCGATGCAATTTTTGAGGCCTTCTTCATCGGTTAGCCCGTTGCGGTTTCCTGAAAAGGCGATGACCTGGGGAACGTTCCCGGCTTTGGCGGCGAGGGGAATGGTTTCCTCGTAGATTTTCACGAGAGTGTCGTGGTTTTCTTTTTTCTCAAAGGCGGTGCCGATGCCGCCGATTCCCTTGATGGGCTTGGGGCGGCCCATGGCACAGGTGAGGCCATGCTTGGCGACAGTAGCCCATTGGTCGGGGAAGAGGATCTCGATGGACTCGATGCCGATCTTTTTGACTTCGACGCAGAATTGATCGAGGGGGATTTTTCCAAAGCACCAGTGGCAGACCGAATGCTTGAATTTTGAAGTAGGACCGGCGCCTTCTTCGGCGGCTTTGATCTGTGATCCCAAGGCGGTGAAGAGGGCGGCAGTTCCGGAAGAAAGGGTGGCGAGTGACTTGCGACGATTCATAACTAATTTAATTACAGGTTTTCTGAGGCGTTCTTTTCGAAAAAATGAACTACTTCGTAAAATAGGCTTCCTGAGACGTGAGTCCATATGATTCGATTCTTCATTTAGAGGAGGAGTTCTTTTCGACAAACTCCTAGGTGATTTAGGATCCCTGATACTAAACATCGTTTTTGTCTAATTGGCGGGTGATGTGTATTTCTGAGATTATTTTTAGAAGGCAATCCGAGTAGGTTAAATCACTTACCTGCTGCCTCGACCCATCCCAGCCTGTCCCAATCAATGAAACCCCACTTTCTCCCCGGTCACGGCGCTTGGAATTCTTTTCTCTGCCCATGGACAGTCGACTCTTGTCGATTGGACACAGAACTGGAATTTTATGCTTCCATCCACTGGTGTTCTTTCGAGTGCTGGCGGTGGCGACTCCAAAGTAATTTGAGAGGCTCTCGTAATCGCGATTTAAGCGCGAAGAAATAGAGGCGGCGCCGAGGATTGGATACCGCCTTTTTTTATCCCGCTCGAACTTACGAATTACTCAGAGCGCTGGAAGTTCAGTGATGATGTGGATTTTCGTGTGACCACGTGAGAGTAGGGTGTGGTTATGTTTCGCAAATTTCTTGATGCCGTCACCTCGAAAAAGGAACCGGTGTTGCCGCGGCAGGGGAAGCGTTTGTTGAGGGAGGTCGAAGAAAATGGGGGTCCTGTTTTTACGATCAAGGGAACGGGGAGGCCGGGCCGACTTCACTGATATTATGGGCAATTATTTGTGGGCCTCCGAATCCTGAGAATGGGCCATTTGTAACGATCGGTATGGGGCTTTTTCTGACCCCATTTATAGTGGTTGGGCTAGGGACGTTTATTCTTCTTATTTCTAGTTTGCGACGATGTTGACGAGCTTGCCGGGAATGACGATGACTTTGCGGACAATTTTCTCGTCGGTGTGGGCGATTACGTTTTCATCGGTGACGGCAGCTTTTTCGAGGTCCTCTTTTGAGATGTCCGCGGGGACGGTGAGGCGGGCGCGGAGCTTGCCGTTGACCTGGACGATGATCTGGATTTCGGATTCTACGAGGAGTGATTCGTCGAGGACGGGCCAAGTTTGTTCGCTCAGGAGTTCAGTTTCTCCGAGGGCCGAGTTGATCTCTTCGGCGAGGTGCGGGGCGAAGGGGCTGAGGAGTTTTAGGAAGGTGAGGAAGAGATCCTTGGGCACTTCCTTTGCGGCGGTGTAGGCGTTGGTGCACTCCATCATGGCGCTAATGCCGGTGTTGAAGCGGAGGGTGTTGATCGCTTCTTCGACGCGCTTGATGGTTGCGTGAGTGATCTTGGCGAGATCGTCGTTTTTACCTTCGGCGATTTTTCCGCTGAGTTGCCATTTGCCTTCGGCGTCTTCGGAGCAGGCGACGCGCCAGACTTTAGCGAGGAAGCGGTGGACGCCTTCGACGCCTTTCATGGCCCAGGGTTTGTCCTGGTCGAGGGGACCCATGAACATTTCGTAGAGGCGGAGGGAGTCGGCGCCGTAGAGTTCTACGACGTCGTCGGGGTTGACGACGTTGCCGAGGGACTTAGACATTTTTTGTCCGTCCTCGCCCATGATGAGGCCGGGGGCGAAGTATTTTTTGAAGGGCTCGGAGGATTTGACGTGGCCGAGGTCATTGAGGACTTTGTGCCAGAAGCGGGAGTAGAGGAGGTGGAGGACCGCGTGTTCTTTTCCGCCGACGTAGAAATCGACAAAGCCGTCGTCATTTCCCCAATAGCTTTCGGCTTCGGGGTTGATAAAATTTTTGGTGTTATCCGGATCGCAGTAGCGGAGGTAATACCAGCAGGAGCCCGCCCATTGGGGCATGGTGTTGGTTTCGCGTTGGAGGGTGTCGCTGTAGTTGATCCAGTCGGTGCAGTTGATGAGGGGGCCACGGGGGTCGCCGGTGGGCTTGAAGTCCTCCATCTCCGGTTGGAGTAGAGGGAGTTCGGATTCGGGAACGCCGGAGTGTTGGCCGGTTTCCTTATCCCAAAGAAGGGGGAAGGGTTCGCCCCAGTAGCGTTGGCGGGAGAAGAGCCAGTCGCGAAGTTTGAATTGGATTTTCTTTTCGCCCTTTTTGTTTTCGACGAGCCAGTGGATGATCTTCTTTTTGGCGTCTTTGGTTTTGAGGCCGTCGAGGAAGCCGGAGTTGATTGCGGTGCCAACTCCGACTGTGGCCGCGGCCTCTGGGTTTGTCTTGGCTTCGTGACTGGAGGTCGCGGCCATGGTGACGACTTGCTTGATTTCGATGTCGAACTTCTTTGCAAATTCGAAGTCGCGCTCATCGTGAGCAGGGACGGCCATGATGGCTCCGCTGCCGTAGCCCATCATGACGTAGTCGGCGATCCAGACGGCGATTTTTTTGCCGTTGACGGGGTTGATGGCGAAGGCTCCGGTTCCGACGCCGGTTTTGTCCTTGTCGAGGCCACGGTCCATGTCGGACTTGCTGGCGCAGGCTTTGACGTAGGTTTCGACGGCCTCTTTGTTTTCAGCGGTCGTGATTTCCGCGACGAGAGGGTGCTCGGGGGCGAGGACCATGTAGGTGGCGCCGAAGAGGGTGTCGGGTCGGGTGGTGAAGACGGTGATGTCATTGCCTTCGACATCGAAGGTGACTTCGGCTCCTTCGCTGCGGCCGATCCAGTTGCGCTGGAGGGACTTGATGGACTCGGGCCAGTCGAGGGGCTCGAGTTCATCGATGAGGCGCTGGGCATATTTGGTGATGCGGAGCATCCACTGGCGGAGCGGACGGCGCTCTACGGTTTCGCCTTTCTTTTTCCAGTCTTCCACTTCTTCATTGGAGAGGACGGTGCCGAGGGAGGGAGACCAGTTGACGGGGGCTTCGTGGATGAAGGCGAGGCGGACTTCGTCGATCTCTTTTTGCGACCAGCCTTTCGTTTCGAGCTCGGAGACAGGTTTCGCTTTTTGGTCTTCGTCGCAGAAGTAGGAGTTGTAGAGCTGGAGGAAAATCCACTGGGTCCAGCGGACATATTTCGGATCGGTGGTGTTGATCTCGCGGTCCCAATCGTAGGCGAAACCGAGCTCCTGGAGCTGGCGTCGGAAGTTGTCCGTGTTGGCTTCGGTGGTGACGCGTGGGTGCTGATTGGTCTTGATGGCGTATTGCTCGGCGGGGAGTCCGAAGGCGTCCCAACCCATGGGGTGGAGGACGTTGAAGCCATTCATGCGCTTGTAGCGGCCCATGATATCGGTAGCGGTGTAGCCCTCGGGGTGTCCGACGTGGAGGCCGGCGCCGGAGGGGTAAGGGAACATGTCGAGGATGTAGTATTTCGGCTTGGAGGGGTCGAAGCCTTCGTCGCCTGGACCGGGGGTGCGGTAGGTTTTGTTCTCGGCCCAGTGGGACTGCCATTTGGGTTCGAAGAGGTCGAAGGGGTAAGGCTTGCGTTTCTCGGACATGATGTTGGCGGGAGGGAAGCTGGTTTTCAGGGGGAAAACACGCAAAAAATGGCTTTTGGAGGGAGGGAAAACCACGGATAGACACTGATGGATGGGATGTTGGGAAAAGAGAGATGAGATTTGAGCACGAACTGTGAGATTTGAACGGCTTGCTTGAGGTGGTTGATCCGTAGATTTCGCAAATGGTCACAGATTGGTTGAGGTGGGGTGAACCACGAAACTTACGAAAGAGACGAAACTTTCTTGGGGAGGCTTCTTCCTTTGCTCTTCGAGCTTTCTTCTTCGCAAGGCTTCGGCGAGCGAGACGGCGCGACAAATACGCTAGGCTGATTTTATGTGCCTCCTTGCGGTAATTCTTACGAGATGGAGGGGAAGTAAAAGCGGAGCTTTTGGTTCCGTGGGGCTAGGCGATTATTTCGCTGATGGGGTCGGCGCCTTCGACGCCGACTAGCTTTTCATCGAGGCCGGCGTGGAAATAGGATAGGACGTTCGGGTCGAGTCCGAGCTGGTGGAGGACGGTGGCGTGGAGGTGCTTGACGTGGAATTTATTTTCGACGGCCCGGGAGCCGAGTTCGTCGGTTTTTCCGACGCTGATTCCCCCTTTGATGCCGCCTCCGGCCATCCACATGGTGAAGCCGGCCGAGTTGTGGTCGCGGCCGGTGCCTTTGGCATATTCGGCGGTGGGTTGACGGCCGAATTCGCCACCCCAGACGACGAGGGTTTCATCGAGGAGGCCGCGGACTTTGAGGTCTTTGAGGAGTCCGGCGATGGGTTTGTCGGTGCGGCCTGCATGGCGCTCGTGGTTTTTGACAAGGTCGCCGTGGGCGTCCCAGTTGTCGTCGTTATGCGCGCCGCCGGAGTAGAGTTGGATGAAGGGGACACCGCGCTCGACGAGGCGACGGGCGAGGAGGCATTTTTTGCCAAAGTCGGAGGTGACTTCCTGGTCCATGCCGTAGAGGGATTTGGTGGCATCCGATTCCTGTGCAAGTTCGATCGCTTCGGGTGCAGTGGACTGCATCTTGTAGGCAAGCTCGTAGCTGGAGATGCGGGCGGCGAGGTTGGAGTCGCCGTAGCGGTCTTCGAGGTGGTGCTCGTTGAGCTGGTTGAGCGATTGGATGAGGCGGTATTGTTCGTCGCGGCCCATGCCGTTGGCGTTTTTGAGATCGAGAATGGGGTCGCCTTTTGAGCGGAAGACGGTGCCTTGGTAGTTGGCGGGCATGAAGCCAGAGGACCAATTTTTAGCGCCGGAAATGGGGCCGCCGGTTTTGTCGAGCATGACGACGTAGCCGGGGAGGTTCTCGTTGATATTACCGAGGCCGTAGTTGACCCAGCTTCCGAGGGAGGGCTTGCCGCCGACGAGGGAACCGGAGTTCATCATGAGCATGGCGGAGCCGTGGATGGGGGACTCGGCCTGAAGGGAGTGGATAAAGGCGATATCATCGACGCACTCGGCGAGATGCGGGAAGAGGGTGGAGACTTGCTTGCCGCACTGGCCGTGTTGGTGGAAGTCCCATTTGGGCTCGACGATACGGCCTTCGTTCTTTTTTCCTCCGCGTCCGTGGGTTTTGACAGCGATGGTTTTTCCATCGAGGCCCTTCATCTTTGGTTTATGATCAAAGGTATCGATATGGGACGGGCCGCCATACATAAAGAGGAAAATGACGCTCTTTGCTTTGGCTGGAAAATGCTTCTCAGGAATGCCTGAAGCGAGGGTTGCTGCCTGGGCTTTGGAAAAGAAGCCTTCTTTGGCAAGCATACCGGCGAGGGCGACTTGGGTGAAACCTCCTCCGACAGTGGAGATGAATTCGCGGCGGTTGGTGCGGTGACAGAAAGACATTTGAATTATGAGATTTGAAATTTGAACACGAAGGGGGAGCGACTTGGTTGTTGGGTGATACGGCGATTGGCGTTGGCTATCTTCGCAGTGCTTCGATTACCCGTCCTTGGGCTGGGTTGGGGAGGTTGATCCGCAGATTTCACAGATTGACGCTGATGGTAGAGGGGGGGTGTGAGGACCCTTTTAATCTAAGTGGATGGTTTCGTTGAGGTTGAGGATGAGGAGGCAGAGGCGGGAGAGGATTTGGTCGTCGGGGACTTGGTGTTTGGTTTTTAGGTCTGCGACCAAGGTGAGGAGGTTCTGCCGCTCTTTCATCTTTGGCGCCCTGCCGGTGGCGAGCTGGAAAGCTTCTTGGATTTGAGTTTCAAGCGGTCCCTGGAGGCGTTTGGCAAAGGAGAGTGAGAGTTCGTTCATGAACTCGCTGTTGAGCATGGTCAGGGCCTGGGTGGGAACGATGGTGGCGAAACGGGATGGACAGGAGATGTCGCGCTCGGGGGCATCGAAGGCGGAGAGGATGGGAAGTTTGATGGAGCGTTTCGCATGGATGTAGACGGCACGGCGATAGGGATTGCGGTCCTTGGTTTCGCGCCACACATTGCGGGGTTGGGAGGAGGTGGCGAGGACAGCTTGAGGCATTTTGGGGCGTACGGGAGGCCCTGCCATTTCGAGATCGAGTTGGCTGGTGAGGGTGAGGTAGCTGTCCCAGATTTCTTCGGCGCTCAAGCGGCGGGCGTTGTGTCGCCAGTGGAGCTTGTTGGTGGAGTCGACCTGGAAGGCGTCTTCGCGATGCTCGGTCGACATTTGGTAGGTGGAGCTGGTGAGCATGAGCCGGAGAATGTGTTTTTGGCTCCAGCCTGATTTGATAAACTCGGAGGCAAGCCAATCGAGGAGCGCTTGATTGGAAATTCCGGTGCCGAAGACGCCGAAGTCGTTGGCGGTTTCGACGAGTCCCTTGCCGAAGCAATATTGCCAAAGGCGGTTTACTTGGACGCGGGTGGTGAGTGGGTGCTCGGGATTGGTGAGCCAAGTGGCAAAGGCAAGGCGGCGTCCGCTGGTGCCGGTCTTGTCATACTGCTCGTCGTCTAATTGAGGAGAAGGCGACTTGGGGAGGAAGGTGGGGAAGTCGACGGGCACGGGGGCGCCGGGGGCGTGGACATTTCCGCGCTCATGAATGTGTGCGGGCGCGATGTTACGGGTTTCGCGGACGCCGATGTAGTTGATGCCGTTGATGGGGCGGCTGTAGTTGACGCGCGCATTTTGAAGCGATGTCATCTTTTCGGCGAAGGGAGCGCCGTAGAGGTCTGAGATAAGAGTGGGGGTGGTGAGGGCGAGTTCATCGGGTGAGATGTCGCTGATGGGGGCGGTGTAAACACCAAGGTCGAAGAGGATGTCGTTTTTTCGATTCGTTTCTGCGATGACGCCGATGACGTTACGGCCGGTGGTGAGTTGCTCCAGACCGGTGCGGGGGAGGGGAATGAAAAAGGTGCCGTCGGTTTTGGGCGGAGCGCCATCGTAGACAGTGGTGCCATTGAGTTCGATACGGAGGCGGGTGAGTTCGCCTTTGGCATAAATGAGAAATTGGGAGGGGATTTCTTGAAGGCCGAATTCTTTACGGAGGACGAGTTTCTTATTGAGTTTCCAGATGGTAGAATTTTTGGGAGTGAAGTTCCTTTTTCTTTGGCTAAAGGGGGCGAGCGTTTCTTTAAAAATAATGCCATCGTATGAAGGAAGCGACCAGCCGGGGTTCTTCGGGATGGTGAAGGCGTGCTGCCAGGGCTCGCGGTGGCTCTCATCGCTGAGCTTGAAGAGGGGTTTTTCGGTGGGGGATTTTTTAAGAAAGGGAATGAGGAGCGACTGATCGACGGTGGACCAGAAGGTTTTTATTCCGGTTAGGTTAACCGCTTTTTTCTCTTCGTATTGTCGCAGGGCTTCGGGATCGCGCCAAGTATGGTTGGTGCCTTTAAATTGGTCTTGCTGGATGCCATCGAAGAAGGACATCATGGAAAAATAGTCGGCCTGGGTAATGGTGTCCCCTTTGTGATCGTGGCACTTTGAGCAGTTCATGGTGGAGCCCATGAAGGCTTCTCCGGTGACGTCAACAATGTCGCCGATGACGTCGGCATGAGCTTGCGGCCTGTCAACGGGTTCGTCATCGCGCTGCATGAGGGCCATGAATCCAGTGGCGATGTGGGAGTCGAGATTTCGGTCGGGAAGCTCGTCTCCGGCGAGCTGCTCGAGGAGGAAACGATTGTAAGGCTTATCCTGATTAAACGAATCGACAACGTAGTCCCGGTAGCGCCAGATTTCGGGTTTTTCGCTATCGCGCTCGAAGCCATTGGTCTCGGCGTAGCGGACGAGGTCGAGCCAGTGGGAGGCCATTTTTTCACCGAAGTGCGGGGAGTCGAGGAGCTGGTCGACGAGGTCGGGCCAGGATTGATCGGTCGCGTTTAACTGAGCTTTGGTAGGAGGGAGGCCAGTCGTATCGTAATAGACGCGCCGGATGAGATGGTTTTTTTGCGCGCTTGAATTGGGCTTGAGATCGTTTTCCTGGAGGCCCTTAAGGATAAAGGCATCGATGGGGTTGGTGATGAAATCATCTTTGAGAGCCGGGGCCTCGGTGGGCTGGAGGGGCTGGTAGGCCCAATAGGGAGTGGGGTTTTTGGGCTTCTCTGCGGTAACGATGGTCGGCAAGAGCATCGCGAGAAAAATAAGGGGAAAGTGAAGACGACGATTCATGTAAGGAAAGTATACCCTTCAATACGGTGAGAGTTAGTGAGTTTTTTCTCTCTTCTTAAAAATGATTTCAGTGTAGACCATGTAAGTACATGAGTCCTCAGCAAAAACAAACACTTTATACCGAGGTGGCAAAACTCATCGAAGCGGGGTTTGGAATCAATGATGCGGCGGAGGCATTGCTTGAAGCGGGTCAGGAGAGTGAGATTGAAAAGGTTTTGGTAGCGCTTAAATCGTCGTTGAAAGAGGGTCGGACGATCACAGAATCGTTTGCGGAAGGACCGATGGAGCTGCTGGAGATGGAGGATAGTATTATTTCTGCAGGAGAGAAAGGGGGGCGGTTGGCGGTTTCATTTCAACAGCTTGCGGAATACTTCGAATTGCTGGCAGATTCGCGGAAGGAGATTCGGCGAGGATTCATTTATCCCACGATCTTGTTTCACTTAGCGGTGCTCCTTTCGGTGATTCCTTTTAGTTTGTTGGATGGAGGAATGGGAAAGGAGGGCTCTGAGATTATTCGAGATTTCATCGTGAAAATTGCGATCTGCTACGGGATTGCCTTTTTGATTTTTCTGGGCATTCGCGCCTTGTTGAAGAAAGCCCCGGAAAGCGCTACGATTGACCGACTCTTAGGCTTCATTCCCTTAGTCGGGAAGGCGCGGAAGAATCTCGCCTTGGCGCGCTTTGTGAAGGTCTATCAGGGCGGGATTATTTCGGGATTGTCGATGCATGAAACAGTGCGGATGGCGACCGTCGCGGCGCACAGTGGCATGATCATGGAGGCTGGAAGGGTTCTCTCGGCGACGGTGAAAGATGGGCAGCTGCTCGGACCGGTGTTTCAATCGCACAAGGTTTTTCCGGTGGCCTTTTCGAGAGCTTATGTGACCGCGGAGAAGTCGGGGGCGCTGGATTCGGATCTGAATCGCTGGGGGAAGTTGTTTGCGAAGGATGCGAAGAGCAGTGCGGCGATGGTAACGAAGCTCTTGCCGAAGGCTTTCTACTTTTTGGTTGTGGGATATATCGCGTGGAAGATTATCTCGGTCTACATGGGCTATTTCGAAGGGCTCAACGACATGATGGAGAACGATTTCTAAGCTGGAAGAACCTGACTTTTTTGGATGCAAATCATCACGTTTGAAAAAAGGTGAGCGTTACAATTTTGGCGGGAGCCCGGGCTCAGGGATCCCTTCGATCTTGGGTTTTCTTAGCAGCCCCTGTGGCCCTAAAAGCCACACGAGGAGAAAAAGGAATCCTGCCATGGTGGCCATCATTCCGGAACTGGTTGTTTCGGGGAGGCCAATGAGGGATGGGATGAGTTGAGAGGAGAGGTGACCAAGGATGGCTCCGAGGGCGGCGAGTCCCAGACTGAGTCCAATCAAGAGGGGAAGGTTTCTCGTGATGAGAAAGGCGGTGGCCGGTGGGACGATGAGCATCGCGATGACGATGATGGAGCCCACGGCTTCGAATGAGGCGACGGTGGTTACCGCGACCATGATCATGAGGAGATAGTGCATGAGCATGGGGCGGAATCCATGAGTGCGGGCGAGGGCGGGGTCGAAGGAAGCAAGGGTGAACTCCTTGTAGAAGAGTCCGATGACGAGGGCATTGAAGAGAAGGGCACCACCCAGAACGAGGGCGGCCCGGGGGACGCGGAGGAGAGATGATTCGTTTTCCCAGAGGACGACTTGATCGAGTGGGGTGAATTCTATGGCCCCGTAGAGCACGCAGCCGGCGTCGAGGTCGACGTTGTCTGCTGTCTTTTTAATGAGGATGAGGCCGATGGCAAAGAGGGTAGTGAAGACGATTCCCATGGCGGCTCCGCGGTCGACTTTTCCGAACTTGGAAATCCACTGGGTGAAGAGGGCGGTGAGGATTCCGGCGATGGCTGCACCGATAAACATGGCCCAGCTGGCGCGGGAGTGAGAGATGAGGAAGGCGATGGCGAGTCCGGGGAGCACGGCGTGGCTGATGGCATCTCCCATCATGGACATGCGCCGCAGGAGGAGGAAGCATCCGGGGAGGGCGCAAGCCATGGCGCATAGGACTCCTACGAGGAGGATTCCGGTGTCTGCTTCTGTCCAGGTCATGATGGGGAGAAAATTCTAAATTCTAGATGAGGAAATGCTCAATAAATTCAACATTTGAAATGATTAAAGATAATTGTTGAGGAGGGATGAACTTTGAGATTTCAACGGCATGGTTGAGGGGGACGAGTGGAACGCGAATTTTCCAAGTCTTGGTTGAGGAACCGGACTTTGGGGGGTGGAATCACGAAAATTACGAAACATGGATTGAGGGGCTTTTTTTGGATGGCTTGGTTGGAGAGATGATCCGTAGATTTAGCAGATGAGCGCAGATTTTCTGGGAAGTTTTTTTAGAAGCGCTTGGTGAAGCCGGTGAAGATGCCTAAATCTTCGGCGTGAGAGTTGAGGCCGGATTGGACTCCGAAGTCTAGAATGAGGTGTTCGTTGACAGAGTAGTTCATTCCTCCGGCGAGGTAGGCTTCGTAGCTGTCTTCCTTCCAGATGCCGATGTACTCTGCGTAAGCGCCGGTTTTTTCGTTGAGGCTGAAGCCGAGGACAGCGGTGTGGAGGAATTCGAATTCGTGAAGGGTGCCGTTGTGGACGTAATCGATTTCGGCCATGAGACCGAGGCCGATGGTTTCGGTTAGGTTGATGCCTAGGGGGATGATGAGGCCGCCCTGCCATTCGTCATTGCTGAGTTCTCCGGTGGGGATTTTGATCCAGGGAATGAGGGCGAGGGCGGTGCTGCCTCCGTCGTTTCCCCAGAGGTTGTGTTTTAGGCGAAGGGTGACGTCTCCGAAGCCGTCGGGGCCTCCTTCGGTTCCGTCGTAGAGATTAAAAATAGTTTGGAGGTCGGTGTTATGATTGAGTCCGGCCTTGAAGTTGATCGCTCCCCAGGTGGTGGATTCGACGCCGCCATCGCGTCGGAAGTCAAAGAGGGACATTTCGACTGCGAAGCGTCCGGCATCGACGGTGAGCGGAGATTCGGTGGCGTCGGGGCGATCTGGGGAGAGCTCGCGGAGGAATGAATTGGGGGTGGGGTTGAAGAGGTTGTAGTTGGATTTTTCGGAGGTTGCGGGAACGCCATCAATGGGGCTGAAATTTTCCGGTGATTCAGCGAAGGCAGAGGAGTTTAGAGCGAGAAGGAGAGTGGTGGTTTTCATGATTTTTTTGAGATTTTTCACTCTGATTGGAGAGGGATCTTCCCGGATTGACACAGATTATTTTGACGAGAATCCGGGGGCTATCAGCTCGCCTCGCAGACGTTGGCGATTTCTACACGGCATTGGGCGGTATTTCGTTTTCAATGACGTGCGGAGATTCGAGGGTGTGCTCTTGGAGTTCGAGTTCGGCTTCGAGTTGGTGGACCATTTCGGCGCCGAGGATGTGCTCGACCATGTCGGCGTCGCGGTCGACGTGGGAGGGGGCGATATCGGCGTGCTTGATGAGATAAAGTTCCCAGAGGCGGTGGTTCCGGGTGATGCGGGATGCCTCGCCGAAGCCGGACTCGGAGAGGCGCAGTTCACCGGAAGGTTGACGCTCGAGGTGGTCCTCGCTGCGGGCTTGACGGATGAGGCGCGGGAGTTCTCCTTTGGACCAAACGCGGTGGTCGCGGAGTCGCTCGAGGGAGATGGGGAGATTTTTAAGCGGATGGCTTTCTTGCTCGGCCTCCATGATTTCGTAGACGGAGCGGAGGATGTGCTGTCGGCCGACTTGTCGTTTCAGCTGGCGCTGTCGGAGATAGCGGGGGAGGACGCCGCGGGTGGGGCCGAAGATCATGGAGATGAGGAAGATGATTCCTGCGGTGATGACGATAATCGCTCCAGCGGGGAGGTCTTCAAAAAAGGCGGAGAAGGAGGCGCCCAGCCAGCCGGAGAGGCCGCCGATGAAGGCGGAGAGCCAGAGCATTTTTCGGAGATCGTTTGTCCAAAAGCGCGCGGCCGTGGGTGGGGTGATGAGGAGGGCGATGATAAGGATGAGGCCAACGGACTGGAGACCAACGACGGTGACAGCGGTCACGAGTCCCATGAGGATGATGTCGAGGAAGGTGGTTGGGTAGCCTTGGGTGGAGGCGAAGGAGTCATCGAAGCAAAGAAGAGTGAGTTCTTTGAGAATGATGAGGCAGATGACGATGGTGAGAAGGAGGGTGACACCAATAATGATGAGGTCGCTCATGATCATCGAAGCGGGTTTGCCATAAATGAATGAGTCGAGGCCAGCAGCGGAAGCGCTGGGGATTTCTTGGACTATTTTTAGAATGGCAACGCCGAGGCCGAAGAAGACGGAGAGGACGATTCCCATGGCGGCATCATCTTTTAAACGGGTGGTGCGACGGATGGCGAGGACGAGGAGCACTCCGAGAAGCCCGGTGATCGTGGCACCGAGAAGGAGGCCGGGGAGGTAGCGTCCCGAGCCACCGAGTGCGACCATGACGGCGAAGGCGATTCCGATTCCGGGGAGGGTGGCGTGCGAGAGAGCGTCGCCGAGGAGGGACTGTTTCCGAAGGAGAAGGAAGGAGCCAATGATTCCGGCGGTGGCTCCAAGAAAGGCGGTGCCGAGGACGACAAGTCGCGTGTTGTATGACTCTAGAAAAAGAGTCTCAATCAGGGTGTCGAAAAATCCCGACGAGGCGATGATATGGAGATCAGCGACCGACATTTTGAAGGGCGTGAGCGGCGTCTTCGAGGAGATTGAGCTTTCCGCCGTAGGCTTTTTGGAGGTTCTCGCGCGTGAAGGTTTCCTTGGTGGGGCCGCTGGCGACGATGCGCATGTTGAGGAGGACGAGCCAGTCGAAGTAGCGTGAGACGGTGGCGAGATCGTGGTGGACGCAGAGAACGGTTTTTCCGCGTGAGTTGAGTTCCTGCAGGAGTTCGATGATGGCTTGTTCGGTGGCGGCATCGACGGCGGCGAAGGGCTCGTCCATGAAGTAGATCTCGGCGTCCTGTACAAGGGCGCGGGCGAGGAAGGCGCGCTGCTGCTGGCCACCGGAGAGCTGGGAAATTTGGCGGTCGGCAAGGTGGCCGATGCCCACTTGCTCCAGGGCGGCCCGGGCTTGCTCTTTTTGTTTTTTGCCGACGCGTTTGAACCAGCCGATCTTGCGGTAGGTTCCCATGGCAACGACATCGAGCGCGCTCACGGGGAAGTCCCAATCGACTGATTCGCGTTGGGGGACGTAGGCGACGAGATCGCGCTGATCTTCGTAGGGCTTGCCGTAGATGAGGACTTCGCCGGAGGTCTTTGGGATGAGATCGAGGCAGGCTTTTAAAAGAGTGGATTTTCCGGCTCCATTGGGTCCGACAATTCCAGCGAGGGAGCCTTTTGGAATGTCCAGATCGAGATCCCAGAGGACGGGCTTGCGGTGATAGGCGACGGTGAGATCGTGCACCGAGAGGGGAAACTCTGGTGAGTGGTCACTCGCTATGCTGGAAGGGCGTGCCGCTGAGGAGGGGAGGGGGGACATGGGGAGATTTTGAATATACAGTATCAGCAGCGCCTTAATGCTTGGAGAGCTTTCCGTAGATGCCTTGTGCGGGGATGTAGCCGCCGAGGGCGCGGGTGATGGTGGTGACGTTGTGATCGATCATGCCGATGTAGGTGCCGCGGTAGGTGCCCGCTTGTCCCATGGCATCTGAGAAGAGTTCACCGCCGATGCGAACGTTCTTTCCCTGGGCCCTGGCTCCTTCGACGATCGCTTTCACGCTTTTATCCGAAACCGAGGATTCTACGAAGACGGCGGGGATGTTCTCGCTGACGAGGTAGTTGATCAAGTTGTTGACGCCTTTGAGGCCCGCTTCGGATTCGGTGCTGATCCCTTGGATGCCGCGAACATCGATTCCGTAGGCGCGGCCGAGGTAGGAGAAGGCGTCGTGGGCGGTGACGAGGACGCGGTTTTTTTCAGGAATGGAGCCGAAGCATCGGCGGGCTTGGGAATCGAGATCGACGAGCTTTGCCTGGTAGCTTTTAAAATTGGCCTGGTAGTCGGCTGCGTTTTTGGGATCGAAGGCGACGAGTTGAGCTGTGATTTCTTTGACGACAAGGGTCCACGCTTTGACATCCATCCAAACGTGGGGATCGGAGGCTTCCGAGCCGCCGATGATTTCGTAGTCGCTGCCTAGGAGGTCCTCGGAGACTGCGTGCACGGCGACGCCCTCTTTTTTTTGACTTTCGAGGACCTGGCCCATTTTCCCTTCGAGATGAAGGCCGTTGTAGAGGATGAGATCGGAAGTATTCAGGCGATCGATATCTCCCTTGGTTGCGTTGTAGCTATGGGGGTCGATTCCTTCCCCGATGATGTTGAATACCTCTGCGTGTTCTCTTGCGATTTCGCGGGTAACATCGGCGATCATGCCCACGGTGGTGGTGATCTCAAAGGGATAGGTGAGTTCGCCCTTTTCGCTGTCCTTCTTTTGCACACAACTGTTGAAGAGGGCACCAGGGAGAAGGGAAAAGATGAGATGACGTCGCTTCATGAAGAACATATCGCCGAGGGACTTTGATTAGTCAAGATAATAACTTTGATTAACCGCAATCCAAATCTACTCAACCGCTTGGATCAGGCCATCAAGGCTCTGAGTGAGACCTCGGCGGTTCATCGTAAATGGCATTACTGGAATCGGTCATTCAATTGAAATTTTCAAGAACTTGGACCGTAATCAAGTTGATGTTCCGTTCCCTTAAATTAGCGGGTCCTCTGATTGTTCTCAGTAGTGCGCTCGAGGCTGCCCCGGAAGGTCATCTTTTCTTCGAAGAAAAGGTGCGACCGATTTTGGCGGAGCATTGCCTCAAATGCCATTCCGAGGAAAAAAAGATTAAAGGAGGTCTTCTTCTTGATCGGAAGGCGGGTTGGGAAAAAGGGGGTGACAGCGGAACCGTGATTGTGCCGGGAAAGCCTGATAAGAGCCTTTTAATGCATATGGTGCGGCGGGAGGCTGACTACGAGTCGATGCCTCCGAAGTCCAAGCTCAGTGACGAAGAGGTGGCTATTCTCGGCGAGTGGATCGCGAAGGGTGCTCCTGATCCCCGTGACGAGGCGATTGGCGAACAAGCGCTCGATGATGGCTTTGATCTCGAAGCGCGAAAAGGATGGTGGTCCCTCCAACCGGTGAAAAAGGTGGCTGTTCCCGGGGTAAAGAACCCTGAGTGGGCGCGTAACGATTTTGATCTCTTCCTTTTAGCGAAGCTCGATGAGAAAGGGTGGAAGCCCGCGGAGGAAGCGCCGGCTGAGCAGGTGTTTCGTCGGGCGAGCGTCATTCTCACCGGGCTGTCTCCAACACCGGAAGATCTTACAGAATTTCGTGCTGATCAGGAGGAAGGAGCTTACGAACGCGCGGTCGACCGGCTCCTTGCTTCAGAGCACTTCGGCGAGCAATGGGCACGTCATTGGATGGATGTGGTGCGCTACGCGGAAACGAAAGCCTTTGAGGCCGATTATACCATGGCTTACACGTGGCGCTATCGCGACTATCTCATCAGGGCCTTCAATGAAGACGTACCCTTTGACCAATTCACGCGCGAGGCTTTTGCGGGCGACCTTTTGGAAACATCCCGCCTTGATCCGAAGACCGGGTTCAACGAGTCGGTGATCGGCCCTGGTTTTTTTCTTTTCACGGATGGTCAGCATGGCCCGACCGATCTTCATGAAGACGAGGCGCGCATCTTCGATGGGATGATTAAGACCGTTGGAACGGCCTTCCATGGCCTCACTATTGCCTGTGCTCGCTGTCACGATCATAAGTTCGATGCCATTACTGATGAGGACTACTACTCGCTCTATGGCACACTCAAGAGTTCCCGTTTACACTATGCCAATATTGCTGAAGCATTATGGAATGATGAGCGTCAGCGGCAGTTGGAAAAAGCGGGAGCGGAGGTGACCAAAGCGACTCTCGCAAGCGCGCGGTCCCAGCTTGGACATCTTCCCAAGACGATTGCGCGGGTTCGTGCGCTGGCGGCATCTGACGAACTCCGCAAAACACGGGAACTCCTTTCCAAGTTGAAGGCGCCAGAACGGACGAAGAAGTTAGCAGTGATCCGGAGAGATCTCACCGAGCGAGAGGGCGCAGAGGTGGCCACGTGGTTCCTCTATTTTGCGATGGAAAATGATCAAGAACTCAAAGGGCTTCGGCATTGGCTCCAGCATGGAAAAGAGATTCCGAAGGGAGAGGCGATAGGCCCCAAATTTGAGTATCAATGGATCGCAAGTGGCGCGGGTTTTTCTTCGGCGGAAAAGGGGGCCTTTATTTTGAATCCTGATACTCCGCACGTGATCGTTTCCGGAGTGGGGCAGGGCCATGTCGCTGGAAATCTCTCGGCTCGACTCGATGGTACCATCCGCTCGCAGGATTTCACGCTCGATGGCAGCCCGGTGGAATTTTGGGTGAAGGGAAAAGGGGCGGTGGCTGTGCTGGTGATTCGTAATTTTGAACTCGCGGGCGCTGGGCCGACGACATCGGTTCTGAGAAAACCCATCAACAGTGACCAGTGGATCAAGGTGCGCTATCCGACAACCCTTTGGAAAGGGGAGACGGCCTTTTTGGAAGTCAGACATCAGGGCGATTTAAAGACGCATCTTAGAGGCGCTCAGGCTCCCGGTTCGCCGAGTGACCTTGCTTGGGTTGCGGTTAGTAATTCACTGCCGAATTGGAATGAGGCTTGGCAGGGCGAGACCTTACTGGACGAGAGAATTGGTAATCTTCTCTCGCGCTCAGATCTCAGCCCGGCAGAGCACGAAGTTCTTGGGGGCTTATTTTCAAAGGGGCTCCTTAAGGTCGATCAAGGTGATCCTGCATTCGCTGCGATGAAGGCGCTTCGCCAGGCGATCGATCCGCCGGTTTATGTTCGTAGTTTGGTCGATGGCGATGAGCACCATGAACCGATCTACATCCGAGGAAGTCACAAGAGTCTGAGTAAGGCTCCCAATCCTCGCCATTTTCTCGATGGACTCGGTGGCGACCGGCTTTCCGAAACTGGCAGTGGGCGTCTTGCTTGGGCTGAAAAAGTTCTCGCTCCTGAAAACCCTCTTACGGCCCGGGTTCGGGCGAATCGGATTTGGGCGCGCGTCTTTGGAAGAGGGATTGTGGGATCGGTGGATGACTTTGGAAAAATGGGAGAACTTCCCAGCCATCCCGAGCTCCTTGATTTTCTCGCCCGTGATTTTGTCGAAGAAAGATGGTCGACGAAGAAGCTCCTCCGGAAATTGCTCACTTCGAGTGCCTTCCGCATGTCCTCCGTGCCTGATTCTCTCTCGGCGCAACTGGATCCTGATAACAAATTGCTTCAGCACATGCCGATCAGGCGCATGGATGCGGAGAGCATCCGTGATCACATTCTCGCTTCTAGTGGAACTCTTAAAAACGACCTCTATGGCCGAGGAGTTTTACCTTACGTAAACGATCAGCCCAACAGCCGAGCCAAGCCTCCCACTGGACCACTCGATGGCGAAGGGCGTCGATCCATCTACATTCAGGTTCGGCGTAATTTTCTTCCCTCGTTTCTCCGCGCCTTTGATTTTCCTCCGTCGACTGAGCCTGTGGGGCAACGTCCGATTACGACCGTTCCCGCACAATCGTTGGCGCTTCTTAATCATCCACTCGTTCATGAGCAGTCTCGCAAATGGGCGGAGAGAATCCTCAAATCGGAGGGTTCGGTCGAAGATCGGATTAAGTTGCTTCATCGACAAGCCTTCGCACGGGAAGCGCGCGCCGATGAAATTATTTGGGCGTTCGGTGCGCTTGGGAAGTTTGATGTTTCTGTAGACCAAACTGCTGCTTGGTCCTCGCTTTGCCATCTCATGATGAACAGAAAGGAGTTTCTCTATGTCTTTTAATACAAGCCATCTTAGTCGTCGCGAATTCATGCACCGGGGCTCGATGGGCTTTGGTTCGCTCGCCCTTGCCGGGCTTCTTGATAAAGAGGCGCAAGCGGCTCCGCAAGGAAGGCATTTTCAGCCGAAGGCCAAGAGCGTCATCTTTCTTTACATGGATGGTGGGGTCTCACACGTCGACAGCTTTGATCCCAAACCCCTTTTGGCGAAAGAGAATGGTCAAAAGCCAAAGTTCGAAGTGGAAGCAACCGTCTTCAACAATAATGGTAATATTCTTAAGAGTCCCTGGGAGTTTAAAAACTATGGTGAGAGCGGGATACCGGTGAGTGATCTCTTTCCCTATATTGGCAGCTGCGCGGATGATCTGGCCGTGATTCGTTCCATGACGGCGTTCTCGGCGAATCACCCCAGTGCTAATTATTCACTGCACAGTGGTCAGATTTTGGCGGGTCGTCCTAGCATGGGAGCCTGGGCTTCCTATGGTTTGGGAAGCGAGAATCAGGACCTCCCGGGTTATGTTGTCATTCATGGAGGTCAGGTCCCATCGGGTGGGATGCCTATGACGGGCAGTGGTTTCCTTCCTGCAGCGCATCAGCCTTCGGTGCTTCATCCTAAGGGAGTTGTGCTGCGCAACATCAGCGCTCTGGAGAAGAAAGTTGGTCTTCAGGAAGACAAGCTTGCTCTTCTGCGTGAAATTGAATCCAAGCTTACTGAACGCCGTTCCGATTCGGATCTCATTAACGCAGCGGTGAAAAATTACGAGATGGCCTATCGGATGCAGATGGCAGTTCCTGAAGTCACCGATGTTTCCAAGGAGCCGGACCACATCAAGAAAATGTATGGCCTTGAAGCGATCTACAATAACACGCGCACATACGGGGCGCAGTGCCTCATGGCCCGCCGGCTTGTCGAAAAGGGCGTGCGCTTTATCGAGCTGACGATCAACGGAGGAAACGGAGATCGCTGGGATCAGCATGGGGGGTTGCGTGATGGCCATCAGAAGAACGCGCTCGCGGTCGATCAGCCGATCGGTGCGCTTATCAAAGATCTCAAACAACGAGGACTACTCGACTCCACCCTGATTGTTTTCGCGGGTGAATTTGGGCGGACTCCGTTTGCGCAAGGAAGAGATGGACGGGATCACAATCCGCAAGGGTTTAGCATCTGGATGGCCGGCGGTGGGATCAAAGGCGGAACAATTTATGGGGCGACCGACGAATACGGTTACCATGCGATTGAGAACAAACTCACGGTGCATGATCTCCATGCCAACATGCTCCATCTTATGGGAGTCGATCACACGAAACAGACTTTCCGATACGGGGGGCGGGACGTGAGGCTCACCGATGTGCACGGCGAGATTATTCCGGAGATCATGGCGTAGGCAAATCTCTACGACCTCAGCTTCTTTCTCAGGACGTCGCTTAGGATATCGCCGGCGATGACGGCGGCGGCACCGAGGAGGGCGAAGAAGAGGATTTGGTCGTATTGGAGGAAGCTTTCGCGGATGGAAATGTAGTAGCCGAGAGAGCTGATGCCGAGCATTCCGAGGACGGTGGCTTCGCGGACGCAGGATTCCCAGCGGTAGAAGAAAAAGAGGATGAAGCGGTTGAGTGAAAGCGGGAGAAGGGCGGCAAGGAAGGCCTGGAGACGGCTGCCGCCCAGTCTCAAAATTTCTCGTGGTTCGGAGGTGTTTCTATTTTCAACCACTTCACTCCAGAGTCGGCCGAGGATACCGAGGTTGTGCAGGGCGAGGGCGAAGACGAGTGGCCAGGCGCTGGGTCCGAGAATTCCGACGAGGAGGAAGGCGTAGAGATACTCGGGGACGGCGCGGGTGAGGATGAAGATGCCCCGCACGAAAGCTCCGATGAGCCCTCGAATTTTTCCTCCCATCATCTCGAGCCCGAGGGGCTTTGCGCTTGCCAGAGTGCGTGCTCCCCAGGGGACGAGAAGGAGGGCCGTGGCTCCGGCGAGGATGATCGCGGCGACTGACATCGCGACGGTGTTGGTGAGGGCTTCCTGGCCCGGCGACTTCCAGAGATTGGTAAGCCAAGGAATCACTTGGTCCGATCCTGTGTTCCAGGCTTTCTTTCTTTCTTCCCAAGTAGGGACCGGTCTTTCCGGGGCGACGGGATCAGGGGTGAGCTGTGCCAAGAAGCGGGAGAGTCGCTCGATCCGTTGTCCTTCGATGCCGGGTTTGAGGAGGATACCGCCTAAATTCCAGGCGGCAAGAATACCGATAATTGCGGCCATTCCGAGTGAACGGACGAAGTGATCTTTGGGGGCTGTTTTACGAAGGGCGGTTTCAGAATCGGAGGGGGCTTCCTTGCGGCGGGGGACACCATTTCGGAGGCGTCGGCGAATGAGGTTTCCGATCGATTCGACGATGATGACGAGTGCGATGAGAACGTAGAGTTGGGTCCAGACTTCGCCGTAGTAGATGTTATTGAAGGAGCGTCTGATGCCCAGGCCGATCGTTTCGATACCGATAAAGCCGAGGACGGCGGAGGAGCGGAGGGCGCACTCGAAACGATAGAGCGCGTAGCTAATCATATCGGGGAGCGCAGCGGGGAGAATGCCGCCAATGAATCCCTGGGCGCCGCTTCCGCCAGAAGCGGTGATGACATTACGCGCGGAACGGATCTGCTCGTCGATAAGTTCGGAAAATACCTTTCCTAAAATGGCGGAAGAGGGAATAGCGAGCGCGAGGCAGGCAGTGAGGGGGGAGTCGCCGACGGCGGCTAGAAATAGGAGGGCCCAGATCAGTTCGTGAATGGCCCGAATGAGGGAAAGGCCCATACGGAGGATCCATCGGAGCGAGTTCAGGACAGGGCGGGACTTGTTTGTGGGAAGCCATTGCTCGGAGGCGAAGAGACCGAGGATGAGGCCCAAGGGGATCGCGATGGAAATGGCGATGACGGCATAGCGAAGGGTGCGCAGGAGGTCGGTGCCGAGGCGCTCGAGAAAGGGAGTGGCGGTGGCAGGAAGGCTCGGGTTTTGATCCGAGAAGGAGGGTGAAAAGGCGGCTCCGAAAAAGCGGGCGGAGGCGGCCCAAGGGTCAGCCGTTTCTGAAAGGTTGACGATTTGAGTGCCGAGTCTGCCGACGGTCCAGGCGAAGAGAAGGGCTAGGATGACGAGGAGCCATCGACGCCCAAAGATCATCCGCCAGCTTGCATTCATGACTGGTAGAGTTCGGCGATTTGTTCGTCGGTGGGAGTGCCGTCGAAGACAATTTTTCCTTCTTTTAATCCGATGATACGGGGGAAGAATTCGCGGGCAAGTTCGACCTGATGGAGGGAGACGATGAGCGAGAGTCCCTGCTCGTCGGAGAGGGAAGTGAGGAGCTTAAGGACGTCGCGGCCCCGAGCGGGATCGACGGCGCTGAGTGGCTCATCGGCGAGAAGGATTTCCGCGCCTTGAAAGAGGGAGCGCGCAAGGGCGACGCGTTGGCGTTGACCGCCGGAAAGTGAGTCGGTGCGGTCATACATTTTTTCTGCGATGTCGAGTCGCTGAAGTGACTCGAAAATTTCCCGGCGGTCGCTCTTGCTTGGGAAGAAGAGGTCGCGACAAGTCCGCAGGAGGTTTCGGGTGCCGCTGCGTCCCAAGACAATGTTTTGGATGACACGAAGATTGGCGACGAGTCCGAGATCCTGGGGGAGCATCCCGATTTTCGAGCGGGTTTCGCGGATCGACATGGCGCAGCCAGCGCAGAGGTCGCAGCCGAGAGTAGAGACGTTTCCGGCGCTTGGTTTTTCCTGCAGCCCGAGGAGGCGGAGGAGGGTGGTCTTACCGCTTCCGGAGGGACCGATGAGGGCGACTTTTTCGCCTGGGGCCAAAGAAAGCGAGACCCCGGCTAGTGCCGAGGTCGCGCCGTAACGCCGGGTGGCGTCTTTGACTTGGATGAGGCTCATGGAGCCATTGGGAGTTAGTCGAATTTCACCTTCTCCATGACGGAGGCGATGCCAGCGAAGGTGTCGTTATCGACTTTGACCAGCTTCTTACGTCCAAGGGCCTTAAGGGTGGCGGCGTCATCGCAGCTCACCAAGGCGTCCCGAAGCTTATCGATGAATCCTTCTCCGAATGTTTCTTCGAGCGCGGGGTGCGCGGTAAAGTTGTAGTCGGCATAGGGAGGGGTTTCCCAAATAACGTTCACCTTGGCGGGGTCGAGTTCTCCTGCTTCGAGCATTTTGTCGAAGGTAGAAAAGTTCAAGGCGCCTGTTTGGAAGGTTCCGTCCTGCACTGCGAGGGCGGTTTTGTCATGCGCGCCGGAGAAGCCGATGGGCTTCTTTTGGAAGAAGTCCATGGGCCCTTTTCCGGTGTTCTCCATGATGAAATGGGAGGGCATGATGCAGCCAGATGTAGAACTGGCACTTCCGTAAGTGAAGGACAGGTTGGCGATAGCACCAGGGAAGTCCTCCGAGCGGGTCAAGCCGGTGGAGGCATTGGCGATGAAGTAGGATTTAAAGGTGAGATCCGCTTCGCCGGAAGCAACGGCTCGAGCTCCTTCAACTGCTTGTCGGGCTTGTACTCCGGAGACACCTCCGAACCAAGCTAGGTGGATGTCGCCATTCGCGAATTTTTGGACAGAAGCGGGGTAGCTATCTGAGGAGACGAACTCGACTTTGATTCCGAGTTTTTTGCCAAGATAGTCGGCGACTGGCTGGTAGCGCTCGGCTTGTGCGGTGGTATCGGCATCAGGGATGGCCGAAAATCTCAAGACAGCTGTCGATACGTCAGCATCAGCTTTCTTTTCTCCACAGCTCGTGAGCACGATAGCAGCTCCGGCGATTAAAATGCTGCTTGTGCAGCATTTCAACATCTGGGCGATCGACCGATCCCCCGGTTTGAATGAATTCATTATTCTTATCTTATGGTGCGTATGTTTATTGCTACGCGTGGCGATTCTCAAGCACATCGGGACGAAGTGCAACGGATAATTTTCTCGCTAGAGTATTCTGCGGCGGTTCCATGTTCCAATGCGAAGGCCAAGGGAAGAGAGAAGGGCTCCTGAAGGTTCGGGGATGATCTGGATCGCCTGTCCAGTTTCCATCTCTATAGCGAGCTGATCGATAGACGGGCTATCGAGCGAAGATGGTGTGCCGTTTTCATTCACGTTGATCTAGCCGGAGCGCCAAGAGCTGCCATCTTCAAGGACTTGAAATCCCCAAATGGTGTTGCTTTGGTCGGGAGTGCCCTCAAAATCAAACCCAGTTTTTCCAAGATCTGTGATGGGAGTGAGTATGTTCATTCCTATTCCTTTAGAGAGGCCGCCGAAGCGGATATTCTTACAGACACCGACGGTATTTTCTTGCCTGAGGAGACCACTTGGGATCAGGGAGAGGGCTGTGTTGGAGTGGAAGAGTGGAAAAGGAATTCGACGGTGGTACTCCCACTTGCGGTTACTGAGTGATAGCAATCGGAGATGGGGATATCGTGGGTGCAGACGACTGAGCCACTTAAGGTAAAGTTAACTTGGCTATTTTGATCGAGTTCCAGAGATTTGGAGAACCGGAACGGCGAGATGTTTACGTCGTGGATGAGGACGCTCCCTAGCGTGGCCTCGGTGAGGCTGACGATTGGGATGAGAAGCTTAAGGTTCATACTATAATATGACTATTGAGACCCTGGTGCCTTTAGCACCCAGACTTGGTTGTCCTACAAGGCTTCCCAAAAAGCGTCGCTTTGCTCCTTTGAGGGGACGAGTTCTAGGAGAAGCGGGCTTTCGGTGGTTTCAAGAAGGTCGAAGTCTTCTTCCTGGGTCACTTTGATGTGGTTGATTCCCCACATTTCGGCCCATTTTGAAAGGTCGGCTTCGTGTGGCTGGACGATGGCGGCGCGTTGTTGGTCGCTCATGCCATCGAGGCGGGGGAGTCGGTCAAAAATGGCGCCGCCGTTGTTATTTATCACGACAAGGACACGGCCGGACGTCTCAATTTGTGAAAAGAGGGCTGGCGAGGAGAGGTCATAGAGTGTGGTGAGATCGCCAAAAATTCCCCAGGCGTCTTCTTCGTCGGTCGTGGCTCCGAGCCAGGTGGAGAGCTGGCCGTCGATGCCATTGGCTCCGCGATTGGCGCGGACGTTGACGTAGGGGACTTCGCGCTGGGCGAAATCATTCCACTCTCGGATGGGGAGGCTATTTCCTAAAAAGAGGCTATCACTGGTGGTGGCGTAGATGGAAAGGGTGCGCACAAGGCCCGGTTCGCTGTCGGGGTAGGCTTCGAGGAGTTCGTCGATGCGGGAGAGTTCCCTGCGAGCATTCGGGAGGTCGTCGCGGATGTCGCCGATTTCTTGTGGGTCGCCCAGGCCTCTGAAGATACGACCGACTTCGGCGGCGATGATATCGGATTCCCGAGCGAGTCCCGGGAGTCCGTTTTTGCAGATCGAGAGAACCTCGATCTTGGGTTGATCTTCGAGGTCACGCCAGAGTCGACTCACGGGAACCTCTCCGAGGCGGAGGACTTTTCCAGGGAGATTTTTGCGTAGAACCGCTTCCGGAGTGATGAGATTGCCAAGGGCTTCGCGGAGTCCACTGGTGACGTCGGCCACGACGGGGACGGCGAGCTGCTTGAGAAAGTGGAAGGTCTCTTCACGGTCGTCTTCATCGAGTCCACCGACCATCACGACGAGGCCTTTAAACACTCCTTTGCTGAGAAAGTCGCGGAGCTTGAGGACATCGAAGGAGCGCCTTTCGGGGAGAAAAGGTTCGGGTTCCGGGTGCTCGATGGGGTCTTCAAGTTTCGCTTCTCCCAAGGGAACGTTGAGATGGAGAGGGCCGTGACCTTTCCAATCGGGTCCTACGTGGGCGTAGGCGGTGAAGATGCCATCTTGTTCGATGGCTTGGGGGGCGCCGCTTCCACGGAAGTCCTCCGGGCGATCGGCGGAGACGATGATGAGAGGAAGGACAGAGTAGTGAGCCTCGATGACGGCAGGAAGGCATTCGGCGACGGCGGTGCCACTGGTGGTGACAACGGCGCAAGGAAGGCCAGTGGCCTTAGTGCGACCAAGGGCAAAGAAGGCAGCGCTCCGTTCTTCGAAATGGTGGAAGGTCCGGAGTTTGGGATGCATGCAGAGATGGCTCACGAGCACGGCGTTTCGAGCGCCTCCGCAGAGGACAAATTCATCGCAACCCAGGGCGAGGAGTTCGGAGATGACTTCGGCTTCTGTTTTCAAGATGGGGAGAGTGGTCTGGGGAAGGGGTGGAGGCAAGACTTGGGACATCAGGGGGGAGCAGGGCGCTTATACGAGGAAGATTTAAACCGGAGATAGATAGGATTGAAGAGGAAAGATTTGGGTTTCATCGACACATGAAACGATTTTAATAAAAAAGGCCCCGAGTATGTCGGAGCCTTTTGAAAAAGTGAGAAGATGATTCTACTCAGTTTCGATCACCCGGAAGAAGTAATTTTCTTCATCATATTGGCTACCGATGGCGGCACGCTCGCCATTTCCTTCGAAGAGTGGGCCGAGGTCGTCGAATTCTTCCAAATTAAACGAGATTCCAGCTTGGTAGAACCGGTCGGATTGTGTTGGGAATTCGATACCCACACCAGCTTCGATGCCAAAGACGCTGACGACAGTTGTCCGTCCATCACCACCGGCAGCAGATACGAGCGAGAGATCGTCGATGAGAACTTCGCCTTTTGCATCTTCACCCGCAATGGCTCCGGTAGCGCCGAAGATCTGGATGTAGGCTGTCACGGCTCCATCAGGAGCGACGAGTCCAGTGCGTGTGATTTCGGCCCAACCACCGGTTCCACCGTTAAAGGCGGTGAATCCGAAGGCTTCACTGACGATGGCTCCCACATCATTAAGCCACTGAAGACGGTAATTCTGCACGTAGCTGACTCCGCTTGAAATCTGCTTTGCGCGGAACGAGAAGTCGTAGGAAGTGCCCGGTTCGATGAAGCTACCGCTAGCTGCGACGTTGTGCTGAATTTCCGATTGATGGGGTGTCGGGGAGGCATCATTCTGCACGGCGAGGCGCACGGATTTTGATCCGGAGAAGGCATCGGTATCGATCAATTCGGGAACCTGGCCGGTGGGTGAGAAGCAGACCCATTCCAGGGGGCAGGCGGGATCACCGAAGTCGGTGTCTTCAAATCCGCCATTGGTAAGAGCCTCACCCGAGGTAGTTGATGATTCAAGGATGCGGTAGAAAGGCGCATTGCTGGGATCGAAACCCTGTCCTGAGGTGCTTCCCGTGAAGGCTGGGCCGAGGTTGGTCCAGGTGACCTGATCCGGTGAGCTTTGAGGCTGGAAGAAGTTGCTGGCGCTGGAGCCGCGATTCCAGCGGAAGAGTCTTCCGAAGACGAGTTGGATTTCGGTAGAATCAGCTGTCGGATCTGGCGGGGTCGTGCCTTCACCAACGGTGATGGTGTCAAAACCAACCGATGATCCAGCGATGCCGAGAGGAAGCATCTTAACGTGGGTCGCTCCAGCGGGAACAGTGACTTCGAAGGAGTAAGTTTCCCAAGTCGAGCCATCGCCGATGAGATCGGGGTAAAGTTTCCCAGTGTTACCAACGAGATCTCCTCCATTGAAAAACTCGAGGCGGAGTCCGCCGATTCCACTTCCATCAAAGATTTTCATGTCCTGCTTGAAGTTGACAGTGTCTCCTGCGGTAAGGCCCAGGGAGCTGATTGTGATGGGAGCGCCGCCATTGGCAGCCCAGAATCCCGTGCCGGTAGTTGGAGGGACACTGTTAATGCGTCCGTGGCCATCGGGGTTTCCACCGGTGGAAGGATATGCAAAAGTGATATCGGTTCCTTCCTGGAACCAGCTGGTGCTGCCGTTTTCAAAGTCGCCATTTGGGACGAGCGGGGCTTCGCCTCCGGTGGTATTATAGCTGATGTTATCGAAACCTACCGAGGAGTTGGTTCCCCAAAGGGGAACTAGTTTAAAGCCATCGACGCCCAGAGGAATTGCGATTTCAAAGGTATAGGTTTCCCAAGTCGAGCCATCGCCGATGAGGTCGGGGAATATCTCTCCGCTTGAGCCGGTGTTTGCTCCTGCGGTGGTGAAGTCGAGCTTGAGGCCGCCAATGGTGGACCCCGAGAGGAGTTGCATGTCTTGGGAGAAATTGTAGGAATTTCCAGCTTCGAGTCCGAGGGAATCGAGGCTGATGGAATTGCCGTCATTTCCGACCCAGATGCCGAAGCCGCCGGAGGTCTTTTGATCGATGACGCCGAAGCCACCGGTATTTCCGTCGTTAGTTGGATAGCTGAAGGCGAAGGTGCCGGCTCCTCCGGAGACTTCCTCCCAAGAGGTGTTGCCATTTTCGAAATCACCATTTGGGAAGAGTTCAGCCAGACAAGGCTGCCAAAGAAGGCCTAGAGTGAGGGATCTTTTTAAGAGGTTCATCGGTCGGTTTCTTGTTGAGTTGCCAGACAATCACGATAAGTGGGAATTCTGCAAGCAACAATTGCATTAAATTACATTAATGTTACATGCGTGAAACGGCTCAGTGATTTAGAGATGAAGTTGGTTTTACGTAGGGAAGTTAGGCGGGACGCCTAACTTCTTTTTCTTAATGAGGGTCACCATTTCGTGCATAGTGGAGACTGTCGCGAAGCAGCGAGGGCCCGGAGCAACTACCCGCTTATCGGAAGTCGATGAGTTCGATGTCGAAGATCAATTATCGTCAGAAATTCGAGGTAGATTGAGAGGATAGTCCGCTTGCTTTTTGCTACTTCTTTTTCTTCTTTACGAGGGCTTCCATGTAATCGAGGAGGCTGGCCATTTCGTGCACTGTGAACCCCGCCATGAGGCCGGGAGGCATGAGAGAAGTGGGGAGAGTGGAGCGGAATTTGATCTCGGCCTTTTTAAAGGTGTGCTCGGCGCTCGTGATGTCGCGGAGGGAAACGGTGTCGCCGGACTCATCGGTGACGAAGCCAATGATGGCTTTGTCGTTTTTGAGATTGAAGAGGTTGGTGGCGAAGCCTTGCGCGATCGTTTTGTTGGGGTCGAGGATGGATTCGGCGAGCTCGTTGCGACGGTAGGTCTCGGCGATGTTGCCAAGGTAGGGGCCTTTCTGCGCTTCGTCTTGGGAGACGGTGTGGCAGGCGTTGCAAGTGGCGCGAGTGAAGATGGCCTGCCCGAGAGCGGCGTCGCCCTTGTGCTTGGTGACGGCGGCGACTGCGGCGGCCGGCTTGAGGGTGGCGATCTTGGGCGTCTTGTCTTCGTCTGGAGCCTGGATCTTGAGGCGTCCGGCGGCGTCTTTGGCTGCTTTGGCGATGGCTGGATCGGGATCGCTTAGAGCGATGGCAATGCGGTCGTTGATGACGGGGTTTCGCAGCTCGGTCGCGGCCTTAATGAGGGCGAGTTTTTGCGCGGGGTCGGACCAAGCGTGGCCGATCGCTTTGAGCGACATTTCGCGGGACTCGGGGGAGCCGCCTTTTCGTGAGGCGAGTTGGAGGACGGCCATGGAGGCCCAGTGGCCTTCGGGAGTGGTCGGTTTCTCGGCGGCGAGTTTTTCGAGAACGAGGTGGTGGTTCTCAAGTTTGGGTGCGTTGAGGAAATAACCACGGGCGGCGCTTTGGTCCTTGCCGAAGCCTTTGGCCTTAGCGAGAGAGACGAGTGCTTGAATGGCGGCGGGGAGAGCTTCCTGATTGTCAGAATTTACGAGGATTTTGACCGAGTCAGCGAGCGCTCCGGGAGCGGTTTCGGGATTGCGGGCTCCCTTGATCACGAGCGGAAGCGCGCTTGCGGGGGCGTCATCGACTACCGCGATCTGAGCGATGGCGGCTGGGATGAGCGAGTCGTCTTTAGCTGCAAGCTCGATGATCTTAGTGAGAGCCTCGTTATCCTGAATGCGGTTTTTATTGAGCTTGGTGATGATGAAGGCGGCTTCCTCGGGAGGGGCGTTACTAAGGATGGCTTTGAGGGCGTTGAGGATGCGCTTGGACTGCTCCCATGTTTCCGGCTGGTAGTAGGGGCCGCGGGTGTCGGGGCGGGTTCCCCAAGAGGTGCCGGTCCATTCACCTTCCTTTTGGTAAAGGCGGGCGAGGGTGGAGAGAAGTGGGAGGCGCTTGGCGCGGTCCTTTTGGGTTTTGAGGCGTGCAAGGAGTCCGTCGACGACTTCTTTTTTGTGCATGCGCATGAGGGCCCAAGCGGCTGCTTTGCGGGTGTCGATGTTGTATGAGTCGATCTGGGAAAAAGCGGCTTCGTGCGCGGACATCTTTGCGAGAGCGCGGTAGGCGGTGTGGCGGATGACCGGGTCGAGAGAGGAGAGGTGGTTGGCGATGGCGGGGGCTTCTTTTCTAAGGTTTTGTCTGGCTACAGAGACGATCGCCTCTTGGATAGACCGTGGATTGCTGCTTTTAAGCTTTTCGCGGAAGAAGATTTCAGATCCTGAGAATACAGAGTCCTCAGTATCAGAAAACGCACGGAGAACGAACGGTTCAATTTCCCCAGTGAGTCGTTGATTCATCAAGGTGCCTGCTGAGAGTTTTGGGCTTAACTGCACTTGTGCATATAATGCGGCAATTCTTGATTTGAGCGATTTCGATTTGTCTGAAAGTAGGCTAGACAGAGAGTTCGATAATTCGGGTGAACTTCCTTTCCTTACAATTGTCCGCTGCGCCGCCAAGGTGCGGATGTGCGAGGGTGAGTCGAGGGCGGCGACGAGTTCCTTGTTCGTCATTTTTTCATAATCCGGGAGTGGCTCTGGCTTGTAGTCTTTGGGGGTGACTCGGACGATGTAGCCTTGGTCGGGGCCGGCCCAGTTGAAGGTGGCGGGGCCTTTCCAAGCGGCTTGGTAGACGGCGGACATGCCATCGACGTCGGCGTCGGTGGGGCGGGTGACTTTGATGAATTTTTGGGGCGGGGCGGTTTCCTTGAAGGTCGCTCCTTCGGGTTCGACGCTGTGACGGAAAAGGCCGGTTTTGCCCCAGTCGCAGGTGAAGGGGGCATTGTTCCACTCGGCTGGGAAACCGGGCTCGGCGATGTAGACGCCACCGCAGCCGGAGCCGCCGCCGTAGTCGGCGAGGGGGTGGAGGTGTTCTTTTTCGAAGTTCTTGTAGAGGCGTGGGTAGCCGTGATCGGAGAGGCCGGTGAAGTGGTGGAGGCGGACGTCCCAGCCGCCGCCGTCGTTCGTATTGTCACGGGCGAACATGTCGAGAGTCGGTGACATGGGGGTGGCGAGGATGTTGCGGGTGCCAGTGGAGAAGATCTCGAGTCCGGAGCCATCGGGTCGGAAGCGGATGACGCCTCCGCCGCGGTGTTGCAGGGTGCGGCCGTCGGTGCCGGTGGCTTTCATGAAGCCGAAGTCTCCGCCGGCGATGTAAATCCAGCCGTCGATGCCAAGTTCGAGTCCGTTGGTGGTGTGGTCGGCCGGGCGGTCTTTGAAGCCGAAGGCGATGTCTGAGATGAGGCGCCTGGAGGACTCGGCGACACCATCGTGATCGCGGTCAAAGAAGACGGAGATGTGGGGCGGGTGGAGGAGGTAGAGGCGGTCGTGGTCCCAGATGAGGCCGCGGGGGGAGTCGATGTTGCTGACGAACTCGGTGACTTGGTCGGCGCGGCCGTCTTGATCGGTATCGCGCAGGCGGAGGACACGGCCGCGATTGGGCTGGCGGCCGAGGGAGCCGTTGCCATCGGAGGAAACGTAGAGGTCGCCTCCGGGAGAGGCGGCGACGTAGACGGGGTAGTTGGCGGATTGCCAGGAAGCGAAGAGGGTCTTCTCGAAGCCTTCGGGGATGGTGGTGTCCTTGAGGATAGTTGCTTCTTCGGCGGGGGTGAGAGAGGGAATGAAGGGCTTGATGTTGCCTTCTTTTTCGAAGCCTTTACCGAGGGACTTTTTTTTCTGAGTGGCTTTATCGAGAGTGGGGAAGAGCTTGAGAGGGCCTTTTTCGTCGGTGAGTTTGATTTCCCAGAAGCCGGGCCATAGCCCGTTTTGTTGCTTGAGGACGGTGACGCGGAGGAACTTGGTTTTTTCGGCGCGGAAGGTGTCCTTGGTGTCGGATTGGCGGGTGTTGGCGGAGCCGTCGTGCGCGATGGTCCAGGATTTGCCGTCGAGGGAGGTTTCAATTTTATATTGATACCACTGGTCTCGTTTTTCCCAGGCGATTTCGGCCGAGGTGACGGTGGTGGGCTTTTTGAATTCGAGTTGAAGCCAGTTGGGCATGGCGGCGCCGTTGCCGGTCCAACGAGTTGTGAGGTCTCCATCGATGGCTTTCCAAGGGAAGTGGCCGGCGTCGGCTTGGACGTTCTTCGCGGTGATCTTGACCGCAGTGGCGTCCTTGGGTGGATTTGCGAAGGCGGCATCCAATTTTTTTGCCTCCTTTTTCACTTCCTTGATAAGATTCGAACCGGTGTAGGGAGTGAGGAAGTCGTCGTTGAGCTTACCGCAGGACCAAAGGAGGCCGCGAGTGACGAGGTCGAGGTAGCGTGGGTCCTCAACGGTGTAGTTGTTGTGACCAATGGTGGTGGAAAAGGAGGGAGCGCCTTGCTTGGTGTTGACCCAGGCAACGATGGCGGAACGCTGCTTTCCATTGACGTCCTGATGGCCGAGGGCGAGGGGCTCGGCGTCGAAGACCTGTGCGTTGTTGTAGAGCTCTTCCTTTTTAGTGACCCAATCGGTGAGCGGCTTGGTGATGGGATGGTCGGGATTGGTGAACTCGATGGAGACGGGTTCCTGAGGGCCGTGGCCAGTGGAATGAAGGCCGAGGTGCTTGGCCCATTGATCGGTGCCATTTCTGAACGAGTGTACGGCGCAGTGAAGGTGGACGGCGGGAATGGTCTTATGGACTGCGAGGATGTTCTTCATCGCGGTGAGGTCCTTATTCGAGGCAGCGCATTCGTCGTGAATGATCACGTCGTATCCCTTGGCCCAATCGGGGTTGTCATAAAGTGGGAGTGGGGGATTGGTGCTGCGGTCGTTGGTCCAGATGACATCAACGCGGACGTTTGCGCGCTCTTGGATGCCCTTGTAGAGGATCTCATGCTGCGCCTTGTAGTCGTGGCAGCAACCTCCTGCGATCAGGAGGGCTTTAAGGGGAAGGGGCTCTTCAACTGCCTTGGGTTCCGCCTTGAGAAAGAGGAGAGGGTTGAAGAGGATTAGTGAGAGGGGGGCGAAGATGCGAAGAGACTTCATGGGTGCTAAGAAAAGATTCGTGTTCAACGAAGGAAATCTTTCACGAGAGAGTGAGGGATGAAGGAATCTGATGAGAGAAGACTGCGGGTAAACTATTTTTTGGAGCGAAGCTGATTTGCTTTTTTAGGGAGATGATTACATCGGTTTTTGAGGTTTTCCATTGGGACTGGGAGAGTTCGCTGAAGGCGGATATTATACGGATCAATGGAAGATTTTCGGTCATTCCTATGACGTCGATCTTCAGTCGACTAATCCTCTTCTCCGGTAAATCATGGAGCGTTGCCTGCATGCTGGTATGAATTTGACCGTTGGCCAAAAAGGAATCTTATGCTGCGCCTCTCGGTCGGGGCGTTGATAAAAATATCTGAGAGCTTAATCGTAAGTCAGCTGAGCCGCTATTCCGTTAGGCTTGGAAGGAGGGCTTCGAGGGTGACGGTGCTTTCGGGGTAGGGATTATTTTTTGGAGAGTTGGAGGAGAGTTGGAGGAGAGTTGGAGGAGAGTTGGAGGAGAGTTGGAGGATGAGTTTTGCTTCAGGGGCGGGGAGGCCGGCGGTGATGGTCAGGGTTTTTGGGTCGGCTTTAAAAAAGGTTTGGTAGAAGACGCAGGCGGCGAGGTAGCCGTTTTTTTGGAAGGTGGTGAAAACGGTGGGGATGTCCTTGGGGAGTTTGTTGAAGCCGTAGCATCCGGAATTGTGACCGTAGCGGCCGGTGGCGATGATGGCCCGGCTGGGAGAGCTGAAAGCTTAAGCTTTCTTTTGCGAGCAGGCTCAAATTAGGGGTGACCTTGGCGAGGCTTCCTCCGAGGAAATCCATCGCTTCATAGCCAAGGTCGTCTGCGGTGATAAGAAGGATGTTGAGTGGTTTTTCCCGGGTCCAAGCGGTGGACAGGGAGAGCGCGAAGATGGCGAGGAGAGATTTCATTTTCCTGGAGGGGGCTTAATTGGTTTTTCTAAACTTGAGGTCTCTTTTGCCATACTTGTGCTGTCGGATATCGACGATGAGGGCGCTTTTTTCTAGGATGACATGTTGCCAGGCTTCGAGTTGCATATCGGAAATGATGATCAAGGCATCTTCCCCGGGTGCTTCGTGGATGGCGGCGATTAAGTCGTGTGCCTCCGTGTCACCGGTACGCTCGGCTCGGGCTAAGGTGGTGAGTGCTTCTCGCCAGGCGTATGACTGAAAAGTGTGAATGGTTTTCCACGTCATGAAGTCAGCGCTTAGAGAAGTGGGGATTCCGATGCTGCGGAGATGTCTCAGCGTGCCGCAAAGAAGGGAGAGGGCACGCTCGAAGTAGTCGGTCCGGATAAGGGTGCCATCAGAACCGAAGGAATGAAAAATCACGGTGGCGCGTCGAGGGCGCAATCCTGGTGGGTCCATTTCGCGGACGCGTGGAGCGCGGCCGCGGGCGAGGGCGCGCATGGTCGCGGGCCAGTGGATGTTTTTGGCGGGATCGCCGGGTCGGGCGGGGCGTAGTCCCCGGGGTTCGCCCGGGGAGTCACCGGCTTGGAGTCCTTCGCCGTGCCAGGCGTCATCAAATTCGCCACTGGAGAAGAATTCTTTGGGAAGGATCGCCTTTGGAAAGACGAGCATTTCCTGGCATACGATCGTTTGATATCGATGTTCAAGAATCCCCAGGGGGAAGGTGGAACTGAGTCGACAAGGATGTTTTGAAACGGCGCCACGTGATGAGATGGAGCCACGGAGTTTCGAGGTGGCCGATGATCGCGCGGCGGTCCAGCGCGAGTGACTGTTGATTTGGGCTCGGCCCGAGAGGGCGAGACGCATGTTGATGCCGTGTGCGTCCAAGAGTGCTCGCTTGTTCACGAGGGTGAGGCGGAAATCAAAGTTGGTGTCGGCAAAGACCCGTGCCGGGGTTTGAATGACAATCTTGAGGTTGGAGAGGTTCCATCGGCCTACGAAGAGGGCTACGAGGAAAAGGAGTAGCCCGGCTGCTCCGATGGAGATGAGGGCGCCATCGATTTTTAAAATACCGACCACCAATAGCGCAATGGCTCCTCCTAGAAGAGCTGCGCCGCGTGGGGTAAGGGACATGGAAGAATAGTGATGGGTGAAGAGAGAATGGTGAACTCTGAAATGGGGGAGTTCGAACTAAGTAGAGGTTAGAGTATATCGTCATAAAAGGCATGAGCGATGGCGCCAGAGATACAAGCGAGGGTATATTTGATGGGCTTATGCATCATCGATGACGAAGTCGTATTACGAGAAGGGCAAGGAATCCGGTCCGGAGGGTCCAGGCGATGGTGCGGATCCAATTGGAGGTGACGAGGGCGGGGACGGTTGCGAGGGTGAGGGCTTCGTGCCGCGGGACCTGGATGAAGGCGGTTGAGAGCCAGGCAATTCCTAGGAGGGCGGAGGGGAGGAAAATTTCTCGTTTGTTTCCCAAGAAAAAGGAAGCGGCACAGCTTGCTGCTTCGATGAGCATGATCGGGGCAATGACGAGGGCCACGCGCTCCATGTAGCGTGCGTGGTAGGCCTCGAAGTTTTCCGGGGCGAGCGATCCAAAGAGGGGGTAGATCGCGATTTGTACGATCCAGATGATTCCCATCATCAGGGCGCTGGCGATGAGTTGGATGATGAGGAGGGTGGGAATCTGAGATTTGAGAGCTGAGACTTGAAAGTTAAGGGGCATGGTTCTGGAGTTTGGCTAAAGCACCCATAGGATATTTTACCTACACGGCGGACTGGAGAGTTGGGCGTGAAAAAGGCGGCTGGTGAGGCCGCCTTGATGTTGGATGAGTATGACGGGGCGGGACGCCCCAGCTCCTCTACTTGTAGACCCTCAAGAAGGCGACTAGGTCGGCTACGTCTTGGGCGGTGAGGCCGAGTTGGTCCGCTGAGAGCATGAGGGAGTAATTCAGTTTGTAGGGCCTTTTACTCTTGATGCGATCGCGGGGGATCATTTGGGTGATGCCACCGGTGGAGGTCATGATGAGTGGATCACCGTCGTTGGAGGCGATGCCGTGAACGTGGCCTCCTTTTTTGAGGGCGACACCGGTGCCGGAATATCCGTGGGAGATATCGGCGGAGGGTTCGACGATAGATCGGGCGATGACGTCGAGGGTTTGTCCTTCGCCCCAGCCTTTAAGGTTGGGTCCGAAGTTGACGCCGGTTCCATTGAACTCGTGACACATGATGCAGCGCATGGAGGTGGCTTTTCCTTTTTCAGGGTCGCCTTTGAGCTTTAGGACATCGGCGACGGAGAACTTGGATGGATCCGCCTTGGGGGCTGTGACCGCGGAGACGACGATCTTGGAGGGGTCGTAGATGCCCCGCTTTTTGAGTTCACCGGCAATGTCGTATTTCTTCCATTCACCGTTACCATTGCGGAGGAGCCAGTTGACAGCGTCTGCTTTGGCTGGGCCCTTGGTGGCGAGGCGCAGGGTGGCTTCGGCGGAGGATTTGTGATCGATAAAGCCTAGGGACTCGACGGCGAAGGAGCGTTGCTCGGCAGTGAGCGAGGGGTGATTGGCGCGCGCTTCGAGATCGGCGACTGCGGTGGCTGGCCAGAGGCGCCAGGTGAGCTTGGCGAATTGATCGGACCATTCGTGAGGAGCGCCGGGCTTCATAGCGGCCTTGATAGCGGTCCAGATTTCGGATTCCTGATTGGCGGCACCAAGGCCGATTGCTTCGACGGCGTTTTTATCGGTGTGATCGACCTTGGCGGCGAGCTTGGCAAAGATGTCCTTTGTCTTGGCTGCGGGGAGATCGCGGAGGGAGAGGGCAACGTCGCGGAGGATGGCGGGGTTGCTGTGGTTCGCCATTGCTTCGCCGAAGGGGATGATATCGACTCCGGCGCGGCGGAGGGCGCGGTAGGCGGTGAGCTGGAAGTTGGGGTTGGTGTGGTTCAGCAATTGCGTGCACTCGGTGAGTCCCTTTCCTCCGAGGTGGGGTAGGAGCCAGATGGCGCGGGCTGCCACGTGTTTATTGGAGTCTCTGAGGACTTTTTTAAGAGCGGGGATTACTTTTTCGCCCATTTCCTTGAGGGCAGTGAAGCCGAGGAACCGGGTGTTGACGGCTGGGCTTTTCAGCGCGGTGATTGCTCCTACGATGGTTTTGAGGTCGAATTGAGGGACGCTTGGCTTGAAGCCTTTTGGGGCGATGCGGTAGATGGTGCCGGAGCAGGAGTCATCGCGGTCTCCGTGGCCACCGACGCGGGCGTCATACCAATCGGAGATGTAAAGAGCGCCGTCTGGTCCTACGACGATGTCGGAGGGGCGGAAGAGGATCTTGGTGTCGTTGGCATCAGCACCACCGCCGACGAAGTCGGAGCCGGCGTATTCCTTGTTGGGGTTGGTGGTGGTGAGGTTGCCTTGCTCGAGTTTGAAGGTGGCGCCTTGGGGTTCGGGCTTGTAGTGGAAGACGGTGTTTTTTCCGGGTTCGCAGGAGAAGAAGGAGCCGTTGTAGCTAGCGGGAAGGGCTCCGTTTTCATACATGCTGACGCCGGTGGGGGATCCTCCTCCGTAGATGTGGCCGGCGTCCATCGTGCCGGGGTCGTCTTGACGCCAATGGGCGCGTCCATGGTCCTGATCGGGGCGTTTGACGGAGCGATATCCTTGCTTGGCATCGCGGGTGAAGTATCCGGCGCTGCCGTATTCGAGGATGTAGGAGACGCGGCAGGCTGGTGGATCGTCGTTATCGTTTTGGAAGGCATTGCCGAAGGAGTCGAGCGATTGTTCGTAGGAATTACGGTAGCCGTGGCCGATGATTTCACAGTCGGTGCCGTCGGGGTTCATGCGGACGGTGAAGCCGGAGGTCCAGATGTGGCCATCATCCGAGCGCTTGCCGGAGACGGCGATGTGATCGACGAGGAAGTCGCCGCCACCGCCGCCGTATGGGCCGCCCATGTAGAAATTCTTGCCGGAGTTGTCTTTAAAGACGGCGCCGCAGTTTCCGTTGTTGAAGTAGAGTTTTCCGTCGGGTCCGCCGGTGACGGAGTGGAGGGAGTGGTCGTGGTTGCGGGCGTTGAAGCCGGTGAGGAGGACTTCGCGTTTGTCGATCGCGGGGTCGAACCTGAGATTGCGGTCGACGTCGGTGTAGACGAGGAGTTCGGGTGGCTGGGAAACGTAGATGACGTTATCAAAAACGGCGACGCCGAGGGGGGCGATAAGACCTTTTTCCTGCACGAAGGTGTGGGAGGTGTCGGCTTTGCCGTCGCCATCAGTGTCTTGCAGGACCGCGATGCGGTCGCCATCGGGGCGGCGTCCGTTGTGGCGGCGGTAATTCACTCCTTCAGCGACCCACATGCGACCGGCGTGATCGATATCAACGTTGGTGGGATTGTAGAGGTGGGGTGAGGTGGCCCAGACTGAGATTTCGAGGTCCTCGGGGAGCTTGAAGAACTCGAGGTTAACGAGTGCGGGATCAAGATCGGACTCCCAGGGGGCATTGGGATCTTTGGGGGCATTTGGGGTGCGGATGGTGAATTGGACTGCGGCTTCGGAGACCGCGCCCCCTTGCTTTGCACCCCCATCGTCAATGCCGACTTGGGCGGTGAACTTTACGGCGCCTTTTGGAACGCGGAGTTGGATGGTGGACTTGGCGTGGGTGCCGAGGGCGTGGTCGTAGGTTTTGCCATCGATGGTGAGGGCGCCACCGCCGACCGATTTGTTGACCTGAAGGTCGCGCCAGGCTTGTTTGGCGTCGGCGATGTGCTTTTTGGTGACAGGGATTTTTTTGCCGTCCTTGGTGTGGAAGGTGGGATTGACCCAAGCGGCCCAGTCGTGTGATTCGTTGCCGAGGTCGTTGACAAAGAGTTCGAGAGTTTCGAGGTTGGCGATGTCCGCTGAGAGTTCGTGGAGACGTTGGGAGTCTGCGGCGTGGAGCTTGGGACTCTGGGCCACATTCTTTGCGGCGAGGGATGAAGCTAAGAAGAGAAGAGATAAAACAAAGCGCATGAGGACTATTTTTACAGATAAAAAGCGCGGATGCTACCACTAATTGAGATTTGAAGGACTTCTGCTTTGCTTGGATCAGCCAAGGGGTGACGGTGGCCGGCAGCGCAAAGAAGAAGGGTTACAAAAAGTATTGTTGTCCTTTGGGCATCATTTTAATTTCTATCGAAACGAGAGTTTGTCACAATGATGCTTTCCAGGCGGTCTTGATTGTTTTTTGGTGATGAGCTGGGCTTGCGACGGTCAGGGACCGACGCTACAGATAAGTGATGATTGACCAGTTGCGTGATTTGTTGGGTGAGGGGAAGGTTTCTGCGATGGCGGAGGTGCTTGAGGTGCATGGGACGGACCGTTGGGATTTCTCCCACTTGCCGGATGTCGTTGTTTTTGCGGAGTCGCGGGATGATGTGGTGGCGGTGATGAAGTTTGCGAATGCGCGGGAGATTCCGGTGACGACCCGGGGAGCGGGTGTGGGTTATGTGGGGGGATGTGTGCCGGTGCAGGGTGGGATCGCGCTTTCGGTGGTAAGGATGAATCAGCTGGTGGAGTTGAATCCGGCGGACGGGGTAGTGGTGACACAGCCGGGTGTCATTTTAAAAGATCTGCAGGATGCGGTGAGTAACTTGGGCTGGTATTATCCGCCTGATCCGGCGTCGCTGAAGGAGTGTTCGATTGGGGGGAATCTGGCGACGAATGCGGGTGGGCCTCGATGTTTAAAATACGGGGTGACGAAGAATTACGTGCTAGGCCTTGAGGTGGTGTTGGCGAGTGGTGAGGTGCTCAAGGTAGGCGGGCGCTGTCACAAGAATAAGACGGGCTTTGATTTGCTGCACCTTTTTGTGGGAAGCGAGGGGATGCTGGGGGTGATCACGGAGGCGACGCTACGAATCATTCCGCATCCGCAGGATCGGGCGATGCTCACGGCTACTTTTTCGGAGTTCACCGATGCGGCAGGGGCGGTGCAGGCGATTTTGAATGCGGGGCATTTGCCATCGGCTCTCGAGATCACGGATCGTTTTACGCTGAAGGCGGCTCGGGATTACCTGGGGCAGGATTGTCTCCCGGATGGGGATGCGCATCTCATTGTGGAGATTGATGGTCGTTCGCGGGCAATTGCGAGCGAATTGGAGGAGCTGGAAGAGTTGCTGAAAGAGGTTGGCGCACTTTCGACCAAGCGTCACGGAGATGCGGAGGCGTGTGAGGCGGTGTGGCAGTTGAGAAGAGATTTTTCGTATTCGCTGCGGGCGACGGGGCTGACGAAGTTGAACGAGGATATCGTGGTGCCGCGATCAAAGCTGGTCAATCTAGCGAATTTCGCCGCGGGCTTGCAGGAAAAGACCGGGATCCCAGTGGCGTGCTTCGGGCATGCGGGGGATGGAAATATTCACACCAATCTTATGGTGGAGGACTACGATGATCCGGTGATTCGCGAGAAGGCGGACGCGGCTCTGGATGTCCTTTTTACCTGGATCTTAGAAAACGACGGAGTGATCACGGGCGAGCACGGGGTGGGGCTGGCGAAGAAGCGCTGGATCAAGGATGCTCTGGGCGAGGTGGGCTTTGCGACGCATCTGACAGTGAAGAATGCGTTGGATCCGAAAGGGATTCTGAATCCGGGGAAGTTTTTGGACTAGTCGGCTTTGGGAGATGCTTCCACTACGGCGCGGTCTTTTACTCGGCCGGCCTTGTTTGAGCGTGATTCCGTCGGAATGCCATAATGGCCCCGAATCCCAGGGTGATTGAGCCCGTGATCACGTCGATGGTGGATTTTCACTAGCAATGTACAACGGCTTGCGGGCATTCCTGCAGTGAGCATCTACCTGTTCGTTTCTGAGTCATCATCGAGCCTCATGATCCTTCTCGGAAGCCTCTCGCTTCAGGGCCGCCGTTGTCGCTGGTCGGCTGAGCTTCTAATTTACTCAACGTAAACAAGATTAGCCGCAGTGGCTTCGATCTTGTCTTTGTTTCCGATGAGTTCCGCGATGGGGTCGTACTTTCCGGAGAGGAGAGCATGACGTGCGGGAGCGGGCATTTCGACTGGGAAGCTGACGTCTCCGGCGGTGACCGTCATGGCTTCGATGTCGATCTTCACCTCAAGGGTGGCATCGGCTGCCGTGGCTGCTTTGAGCGCATCGATGTCGGCCTTGGGCGCGGAGACGCAGGGGAGGCCGAGGGTGGTGGAGTTACCGTAGAAGATTTCCGCGAAGGACTCGGCGACGATGCCGGTAAAACCATACTTGGTAAGCGACTGGGGCGCATGCTCACGGGAGGAGCCGCAGCCGAAGTTGATGCCGGCGACGAGGATGGAGGCATCCTTGAAGCGCTCGTCATTGAGCGGGTGATCGGTTTTTTCGCCGGAGACGGGATCGAAGCGAACGTCGTAGAAGGCGAACTCGCCGAGTCCATCAAAGGTGACACACTTCATGAAGCGTGCGGGGATGATACGGTCGGTGTCGATGTCGGCTCCGGGGATAGGGACGGCGGTCCCGGAAACTTGAGTGATGGGTGCGATGGCCATGATGCGATAATTTGTGAAGGTTACTTGAAGGCGGGAGTGATGGTGTAGCCTTTTTTCGTGAGAATGTCCTGGTTAGCGGGTGCTCCGGTATAGTGGGCGGCGCCGACGGCGAAAAAGTGTGAGTTTTCGGGCTTTTCGCTGTGCACTTTAGCGATGGTGTCGGGCATGGTGATGTTCCGGTCATCGAGGAGAGTTTTCATGGAGTTCGGTTGGTTGACCTAAGCGACGGCAGAGCTGCCGAGGGTTTCGAAAGTTTCGCGGGCGTCGGCGATCTTGCCTTCGACGGCGGCGGCGGCGACCATGACGGGCGACATGAGAATGGTGCGCCCGATGGGGGAGCCCTGGCGGCCTTTGAAGTTCCGGTTGGAAGAGGAGGCGCAGATCTGATCTCCGATGAGTTTATCGGGGTTCATCGCGAGGCACATGGAGCAGCCTGCGGCGCGCCATTCGAATCCGGCTTCTTCGAAGATTTTATCGAGGCCTTCCTGCTCGCACTGGATGGCGGTGATTTGCGATCCGGGAACGGCGATGGCGGTGACGCCTGCGGAGACCTTTTTGCCCTTGAGGAATTTGGCGGTTTCACGGAAGTCGGAGAGGCGGCCATTGGTGCAGGATCCGATAAAGGCGACATCGATGGGGATACCTTTGATCGGGGTTCCGGCGGGGAGCTTCATGTAGGCAAGGGCTTCCTCGATGACGGCTCTTTCTTCCGGGTCAGCAGTGGTGGCGGGATCGGGGATGTCTTCACCGATGGTGATACCGTGGTCAGGGGAGATTCCCCAGGTGACGGAGGGCTCTACGTCCTCGGCATTGATGGTAATGATGTCATCGAACTCAGCGTCGGCATCGGAGGCGAAGGATTGCCAGCGGGTGACGGCTTCGTCCCACTCGGCTCCGGTGGGTGAGTAGGGGCGTCCTTTGAGGAACTCGAAGGTGGTTTCGTCTGGGTTGACGTAGCCGCAGCGTGCTCCGCCTTCGATCGCCATGTTGCAGACGGTCATGCGTTCTTCCATCGAGAAGTGATCGAAGGTGTCGCCAGCATACTCGTAGGCGTAGCCGATGCCGCCTTTTGCTCCGAGCATGCGGATGATGTGAAGGGTGACGTCTTTGGCGTAGACGCCGGGTCGGAGTTTGCCGTTCACCTCGATGCGGCGAACTTTGAGAGACTCCATGGCCATGGTCTGGGTGGCTAGGACGTCGCGCACCTGGGTGGTTCCGATGCCGAAGGCGATGGCGCCGAAGGCTCCGTGGGTCGCGGTGTGCGAGTCACCACAAGCGATGGTGGAACCGGGCTGGGTGATGCCCTGCTCGGGTCCGACTACGTGGACGATGCCCTGTTTTCCAGACTTAAGGTCGAAGTAGGTGACGTCGAAGTCATCGCAGTTCTTACGGATGGCCTCGATCATTTCAGCAGCGAGTGGGTCGGCGGGCTGGTCCTGATTAATGGTAGGGACGATGTGGTCGATGGTTGCGAAGGTGCGCTTGGGATACTTAACCGGAAGGCCGAGCTCGCGGAGCATGCCGAAGGCCTGCGGGCTCGTCACTTCGTGAATAAGGTGCGTGCCGATGAAAAGTTGGGTGCGTCCGTCGCTGAGTGTGCCCACCGTGTGTGCGTCCCAGACCTTTTGGTAGAGTGTTTTTCCCATGGAGTTGTCCCGTTGTTTGAGGCGGGGAGGGGGTTTTAGCGGATTTTTGCGGGAGATCAAGGGCTTGCTTGGCGAATGAACTCTGAACAGCGAATAGTGAGATTTGAACGATGGAAACTTGGAGGGAGGGGGGTGTTTAGTATGGGGAATCTTTCTGAATGAGGCCCACTCAATAAAGTGGGTTGTCTTTTTACAGAGGTGGGTGTGATCTGATCTCGACGTGGGACTAGGTTGAGAGTGAGCGTTTTATCTGCTGGAGCAAGGTCGCTGTTTTGGGCAATGAGTTCTACGATCCTGGAACCCTCTCCGGACTTATATGTGACCGAGCTTGATGGAGTTCTCTTTTTCGTCGAGAGTCTTGAGATAGGCCCAGCCTGAGGCGTTTTTAGGAAGGATGGTGACAAGCTCACCAAACGCAAACGAGGAGATGGCGAGGAATAAGAGAGATGAGTTTCATCAGGGGATTTTGGACTGAAGTTCAATTTTAAGCGCTTTCAGTGCGGGGAGGGATTTCTTGCGAGCGGGGAGTTTATTGAACTGAGAGAGTGCGCTTTTAAACGCTTTAGTAGCTTCGGGTTTTAGACCTTCTTTTGAAAGGAGTATACCCTCGTCATAATAAAGACGGTGGGATAAACTAGGATAGTGATTCCGTAGTTTTTTGAATTGGAGTTGGGCTGATTTAAAATCCCTTAGAGAGAGCATCAAGCGGGCAGTGGTTTGATGGAGGGGAATAGAGCGTGGGTATATGAGGAGGCCTTTCTCGACGATGCGCTGGCCTTTTTGAAATTCACCCTCTGAGAGGAAGGAGATTCCGGCGTCGGAGAATTGCTGTGCTGTTGGTGACTTGGAGAGTTCCAGAAAACGGCCCCATGATTTCGATGCCTCATGATGGGATCCGAGGGCGGAGAGAATGTAGGCTCGTTCGCTGTGGGAGACCTCTTTTGTTCCTCCCAACTGAAGATAGGCATCGATGAGCGAGAGCGCTTTTTTGTGGGTTCCTTGCCTTTTTTCGAAACTCGCAAAGGAGAGGAGGGCGGGGATGTGGGGTGGCTGAGAATTGGTTAGTTTGGATAGTTCCTTACGGGCCTTCTCTGGTTGGCTGTGGGCGATGAAGAGTTCGGCGAGACGAAGGCGAAGAGTCTTGTTGTTAGGGGCCGCTTTTAATTGAGTGCTGACTACGACAATTTGTTCGTGGAGTAAGCCGTGTCCGCTGGTTGGGGGAGAGGAGAGGAAAACGACAAGGGCAATCACGAGGACGGTTGCCAAGGAGGTGCTCTTTGAGAAAAAAGCTGGTTCGGCTGTTCGTGTTGAGAGCATGAGAGATCCCTTTTTAACCTGATCGAATGAAGATGGAAGGGCTATGTCGTGTGGTCACCGAGACTAACTCGGTAATAGATGGTTATGGGTGTGTGAGAGGATTTTTTACTTGGACGTTGTCTTGGGTGAGGGTGAGGAACTAGTTTTCAAAATGATCTTCCGATTTGGGTTTGTTTTTGCGTTGCTGGTTTTGAATGGCTTGTCGCGGCCGAATATTGTGGTCCTGTATTCGGATGATGCGGGTTACGCGGACTTTGGTTTTCAGTCCGGGTGCCGGGAGGAGATGAAGGCGCTCACGCCGCATATTGATCGAATTGCGAAGGAGGGGGCTCGTTTTACGAATGCTTATATGTGTGGGTCAGTGTGCTCACCGTCGCGGGCTGGGTTGATGACGGGGCGGTATCCGCAGCGCTTTGGTTACGATAACAATCTGCCTCCGGGGACGAAGAATGGATTGGAGCTAAAGGAAACTTTTGGAGCGAAGAGGATGCAGAAGATTGGCTACAAGACCGGGCTGATCGGGAAATGGCATTTGGGTTATCCGGAAGCTTATCATCCAAATAGGCGGGGATTTGATTGGTTCTATGGACTGCTTCAGGGTGCGCGTCCTTACCCGGCGCAGCAGAAGATTTCGGATCATAAGGTGATTCAGGAGAATGGGGAGAATACTCCGGAGGAGGGCTATGTCACGGACCGCTTTGGGGATGCCGCTTGTCGCTTTATCAAGGAGAATAAAGAGGAGACCTTTTATCTCTTTGTCTCGTTCACCTCGCCTCACGGTCCGCTGCAGCCGAAGGAGTCTGATTTATCGAGAGTCGCGCATATTAAGGAGAAGAAGCGCAAGGGTTATGCGGGATTGATTGTGAGCCTCGATGACAATGTCGGGAAGGTGCTCGATTGTTTGAAGTCGGAGGGACTTGAGGAAAACACCATTGTTCTTTTCACGAATGATAATGGCGGGCAGACGCAATCCGGGGCAAATAATTTTCCGCTTCAGGGGAAAAAGGGGACGGTCTGGGAAGGCGGATTACGAGTGCCTTGGGCGATGCGCTGGCCTGGGAAGATTAAGAAAGGGAGCGTGGTAAATGGAGTGGTGAGTTCTTTGGATCTCATACCGACGTTTTTGGATGCGGGGGGCGCTGAAGTGAAGGAAGAGTGGAAGCTCGACGGACAAAGCTTCTTAAACTTGCTTGATGGGTCGGAGGAACCGAATGAGAGGATTCTCTTCTGGCGACAAGGAGGTTCAAAGGGACCTCGGGCGATGCGCGAGGGGAAGTGGAAGGTAGTGGAGGATCGGAAGAAGGGAATGAAGCCGGCATTGTTTGATCTCACCACTGATATTGGAGAAGCGACCGATTTATCGGAATTGGAGGGAGAACGTTTTAAAGCGATGCTGAAGAAGCTGGATCAGTGGGAGAGTAAGCTTGAGGAACCTCGTTGGGGACCGGGGAAGGTGGGCGAATGAACTTTGAGATCTGAACAGGGAGATTTGAAGTTTGAACGATGGGGTTGCTTTTCATTCCTGAATTTTGTGGCGAGATGACAGGCGCGCTCTAGAAAGGGAGAGGGCTAACGGACGAGTTAGTGGATGGTGATCGGGGTTGAGAGAGGCGGTCACGCTACTCTTGCTGGTGGATCTTCCTCCTCTTTAGGAGATCGATTTCTTTTTGAAGATCTTCTTTGGTTTTGGTCGGGGCTTGGATGGCGGAGGCCATGGCGATGAGAGATTGTGTCGGTGGGTGCCGCAGGAAATGTCAACGAGGGGCGTTGGAATGGCAGGCTTGGACTCCGTGATGAGGATGTTTTTCGGACTGGGGCTAAGCGGGACGATTTGGGGTATGACTAGCCGCTTTGAGTCTATTTTGGGAGGACGATGGGAGTTTGTTTCTTAATGGTTAGGGCACTTTGGTCCCAGCGTCTCAAGATAGATCCCCTCAGGGGAATGGTGTTCTCCGAAGAGTTGCTGAGATCTCTCCGGGTGTTGCCTAGATCGGTTCTCCTTCGCTTCTCACCAGAGCACGGAATGCTTCGGTGAGCTTGAGGGTGATGGGGCCGGGGCGGCCCTCGCTTTCACCGTGGCCGATTTCGCGTTCGTCGAGTTTAACCATCGGGATGACTTCGGCGGCGGTTCCGGTGAGGAAGGATTCTTCCGCGGTGTAGAGATCGTAGCGCGTGAGGGAGGCCTCACGGATGGTGATGCCAGATTTTTCACAGAGGTCGAAGATGACTTGTCGGGTGATGCCATCGAGCGAGCCATCGGAGACGGGAGGGGTGATGACTTGGCCTTTTTTCACGATGAAGACGTTGTCTCCAGTGCACTCGGCAACGTAGCCTTGCTCATTGAGCATGAGGCCTTCCATGGCTCCAGCCTTGAGGGCTTCGATTTTGGCCATGATATTATTGAGGTAGTTGAGCGACTTGACCTGCGGGCTCAAGCTCGCAGGGGTGGGTCGACGGGTGCCACAAGTGACGACTTCGAGGCCATTGGTGTAATACTCGGTAGGATAGAGTTTGATGCCCGAGGCGATGATGAACATCGACGGGGTGGGGCAAAGGTAAGGGTTGAGGCCGAGGTCACCGACGCCACGGGTGACGACGAGACGGATGTAGCCTTCGGTGAGTCCGTTCGCGCGGATGGTGTCGAGGGTGTAGGCCATGACCTCGTCGATGGACCAGGGCATTTTGATTAGGAGGGCCTTGGCAGAGAGAAAGAGGCGTTCGATGTGCTCGCGGAGGCGGAAGACGCGGTTTTCGTAAAAGCGAATGCCTTCGAAGATTCCGTCACCATATAAAAGACCGTGGTCGAATACCGAGATCTTGGCATCCGCTTCTTCGACGATGTTTCCGTCCAACCAAATTTTCCGACTCATGCTTTTGTGACAGAATTTCTGTCGGCGGCATCCTGACTTTTCCGCGCTTCCTTGCAATTCTTTTTAGGAGGAAGGGGGATGGAAGGTGTAACCACGGATGAATGGGATGTATTGGATCTTGGTTAAACCGATAAAGAGGGGCCTTGCTTGCTAGGGGGAGGAACGCGAATGAGACGAATGGGGCTAATCTTACTGGGGGGGCGTGGGGCAGGGTTTAAGGGGATTACGGCGGGTTGATTTTTTGGTGAGGCGGAGTGCTCGACTTATCCTCGATTCCTCAGAGAGGCGAGTGATCCTCATCCCGGAGACGTTGATCCTTGGGCTGCCAGTATGAATTTTTGCTGGGGATTCGGGAGGTGAGCCTTTTTGGATCACTCCAGAGGTCTTGAGTTTTTCGCGCCGACTTACTCAGATTTTTTTTCTTGGGCTTGGTCTTTGTAGGACTTGACGACCATTTCGCTGAGGAAGGCGTCGGGATCGATGACGGCGGAGGCGGGGAGGTGGAACTCCTTCTGGCCGGTGTTCTTTTGGACGAGCTTGAGGCCGAACTGGTAGTCGCGGAAGAGCTGTCGGGCGACCTGGAGAACGCTGCGGGCTTGGGCTCCTGCTTTTTCGACGATGAGGGCGACGGCGTCGTCTTCGAGGGTGACAATGACGTTGTGCTTGTCCTTGAAATCGCGGACGAAGGCTTCGACTTCCTGGCGGGCCTTTTCGACGACGAGCTCCTGGCCAAGCTCGCGGAATTTCTCGAGATGGGTTTCGCGGTTGTCGATGAGATCGGCATCGACGATGAGTTCGTTGACGGAGGTGCCGGGAAGTTCGTATTTGAAATCGCGGAGGATTTGCTCGCCGACGGTCATGAGTCCTCGAGCCCCCGTTTTTTCTTCGGCCGCCATTTCGGAGATGCGTTTGATGCCTTCGTCTTTGAAAATAACGTCGATACCATAGGCCTCGAATTCGCGTTCGTATTGGCGGAGGAGACTGCCCTCGGAGTATTTCAGGATGGCTTCGAGGTCAGGTGCTTGGAGATGTTCGCAGACGACGCGCACCGGGATGCGGCCGATGAATTCGGCTTCGAAGCCAAAGTCGATGTAGTCCTGGGAAGTGACGTGCTTGAAGAGCTCGTTGTCCATCTCGGGTTCTTTGCTCTCGGCGGTGAAGCCGATCTGCGAAGCGGCGCTGCGCTTGCGGACGATTTTTTCCAACCCGGAAAAGGCACCGCTGACGATGAATAGGATGTGGCGGGTGTTGATCGTTTCCTTCGATTTTTTCCCCTGCTGCATTTCCATCATGGCCGCCATCTGGCCGCGCATGTCATTGGGGTTCCGAAGGGCGACTTCGGTTTCCTCCATGAGTTTGAGAAGGGTGGTTTGCACGCCGCGGCCGCTAACATCGCGCCCCATTCCCCCGCCGGTGCTGGCGAGCTTGTCGATCTCGTCGATATAAATGATACCATATTCGGCGAGGGAGACGTCGCCATCGGCCTTCGCTACGAGTTCACGGACGAGGTCATCGACATCGCCGCCGACGTAGCCGGTTTCGGAGAACTTGGTGGCATCGGCTTTAACAAAAGGCACTCCAACGAGTTCCGCGATGTGCTTGATGAGGTAAGTTTTTCCCACTCCGGTGGGGCCGACGACCATGACGTTTTGTTTCTGGATTTCGAGGGGCTGAGCGTCGTCGTCCTGCGCTTTGAGCGACTTTACGTGATTGTAGTGATCACAGACCGCGATCGCGAGGGCCTTCTTGGCATCGTCTTGACTAATGACGAAGCGATCGAGGTGCGCTTTGATGTCGCGGGGGAGGTAGTCGAACTCGAAAATATCGTCCTTTTCTGCCACTTCGGTTTCGAAGGGATCTTCCTCTTCCTCGGATGAGCCAGCGGGGGTCATGCCGGGGAAACTGAAGCCGGTCTTGCTCATCTTGCCAAAGATGCCTTCGAGGGACTTGCGGAGTTCCTCGTGATCGGGGGATTTGGGGTCTTTTTTGTCGTCGTCTGACATCGTGGGGGGAATATCCCCTTGCTTGGGTTCTGCGCAAGAGTGAATTGATCTTCAGGCCGTTCCTCAGACTTTACCAACCTTGAAAATTGGGGCAGTTTGACTCTTGTCATGAAGATGCTTCCCCTTTTTTACTGCTTCCTGATTTTCTCCACGGCCTCGCTCCCTGCAGATGTGAAGGACGTGCTTGAAGACAATTATAAAGCGATCGAGTTGAAGACGGACGAGAAAACCCGCTGTATCTACATGGACGTCAACGTCAATGAGGTGGACGGAATGCTCATTCTCGACAACCGTTCGCCCCGCACGATTCTTGCCTTGGAGAATCTTGAAAAATTTAAACTAACAAAGGGAGATTCTGCCGGGAATGATCGTCTGCCTAACGGGGAGACGACCTCGATGTATCAGGTGGCGGCTGAGAGATTGAATCTTGGAGGGTCCCTCATGTTTAATATGAGTTCGCTGGCTGCTTCCGCGCAGCATGGAAATGGCGTTCCCGATATGGGTGAGGATGGAAAATTGGGCGGCGATGTCTTTGGGGCGGTTCAATGTATCTTCCACTACCCGGAGAAGAAATTTTATTGGGCGGACAAGGATGGGGAACTCGATACTTCGTTTGCTGATGCGATGGAGGAGCTCGATGTCATAGCGATGGAGCTGGGGGAAAATGGGGCTGATGTGGCCATGGTGGTGAAAATTAATGGAACTGATGCGCACTTCCTTGTCGATACGGCTGCTTCTGAATCCCTCCTGGCTAAGGAGCACCTTAAAGATATGGGGCTCACGGTGCCCAAGCTACCCGAGGGCGTTTCGCTGCCAGTGCTGGGTCATATTGAGGAAATGAAACTTGGTTCGGTGACCTTAAAAAACCTTCCGCTCCGGGTTGTTTCGCTGTCGGCGCAAAAGCTCGATTCCCCTGCTCGCAAGATTGCGGGGATCATTGGCTCAGATCTTTTGTCGGAAACCGGTGCGGTTCTCGACTACACCAACAAGAAGATCTACTTCCCGGATATCGAAGTCGATGGCTCGGAGTTTTCGCCTCACCCCGGGGGCTTTCCTTTTAAGCCGGAGGTGAGGAAGCGCTTGCTCTCAAGTTCCGAGGCCGTTTTTACCGGAACACTCATTGATACCAAGAATCTGGCTCAAGTGATTAAGGTGGGAGGCGAAGAATATCTCGTGTTTGGAATCGCGTTTAAAGAGACTGAAAAAATCAAAGGGCAGTCTAAGGAAACCCAAGTGGTCAAGGTGCGTTTCAAGCGTTCGCTCGGGAATAAAGGAGCCGAAGAGCTCTTGCAGGCGAAATTCGATCAGTCGAACGACGGTTGGATCGTCTTCAAAAATCGCAGAGCAGTTCTCGAACTCGATCAAACGGTTTTCCGTGACAGCGCGCTGCGCCGTGAGGAACTGGAAAAGAAATAAGAGAAAGTTTGTAAGATTGGTTTCCTGCGAGATTACACTACGGTGATGAAATATTTTCACCAACTAGCATTCGCTTTTTCTCTCTTGAGTCCGTCTTTCGCGGCTTCGCCGAATGTTGTGCTTATTTTATCGGATGATCAGTCGTGGACAGATTATTCCTTTATGGGGCATAAGGTGATTGAGACACCTAGCATCGACCAGTTGGCAGCTGAGTCGCTGACGTATACGAGGGGATATGTGACGTCGCCGCTTTGCCGTCCGTCTTTAGCTTCGATTTTTTCAGGGCTTCATACGCCGGTTCACGGGATCACGGGGAATGATTTGAGAAAAAAAGGTGAGTCCAAGAAGAAGTGGGATCGCACGGAAGAAGAAGGGTCGAAGAAGCATGAGGAAATCTATGCGGACTTTGAGAAGCATGACGGATTGGCGCGACTTTTGACGAAGGCGGGATACCTGACTTTACAGACGGGGAAATGGTGGGAAGGGAATCCGCAACGTCACGGTTTCACTCATGCCATGACACATGCCGACCCGACGAGGGGTGGACGACACGGGGATGTCGGTCTTAAAATCTCTCGAACTGGAATTAAGCCGATCCAGAATTTTCTCGATGAAGCCTCAAAGGAAAAGAAACCCTTCTTTATCTGGCATGCTCCGTTTTTACCACACACTCCGCACAATCCTCCGAAGGCGCTTTTCGAGAAATACCTCGCAAAGGGAGAGAGTAAATTCGTCGCTCGTTACTATGCTATGGTGGAGTGGTTCGATCAGACTTGTGGGGAACTCTTTCAGGAACTGGAGAAGCGCGGCGTTGCTGAGAATACCATCATTATTTACGTGACCGATAATGGCTGGATTCAATCGGAGGACTCAGGTCGCTATGCGCCGCTTTCAAAACAGGCTCCATATGAGATGGGGATTCGCACGCCCCTCATGATCAAGTGGCCGGGTAAGATTGCTCCCAAGATGGACAAGGAGACCTTGGTTTCTTCCATCGATATTGCACCGACCATTCTTAAGGCGGTGGGGGTTGAGGTTCCTGCTGCGATGACGGGATTGGATCTCCGTGACACAGAGGCTCTGAAGAAGCGCGACGCCGTCTTCGGATTCGATGGAAACCATGACATGTTTGATGTGAACGACCGGACCGCCAACATGGAATCTCGTTATTTGGTGAAAGGTGGCTGGAAGCTTCTTCTTCACGATCAAGAAAATTACGGGCTGCCTTATGCGGGGAAATCAGCGGCCCATCCGAATAATCCTGAAGGTAAGACGGAGCTTTATATGGTGACGGGGGATCCTCATGAAAAGAGGAATCTGGCGGAGGAAAATCCGGAGAAGGTGGTGGAGTTGACCAAGGTTCTCAATTCTTGGTGGGCGCCTAAGAAGTAGGGGAAGGGAAACCGCAACCGGAGGGAAGTGGAGTTAGCCAGAGGCAAATGAATGGGATGGATGGCATTTTTTCTGCTAGTGGGGAAAGCAGGCAGGGCTGGGGATGACGCTCGGATCGGGAGTGCTAATTTTGACTGCGCAGCATTGGCATGGGCGGGGGCATCGAGCGTTCTTGACTACCCCAAAGAGTGTCGACCGCGATGAAGAATTTGGAGGCGAGTGAGCCGTGTTCTGCGGTGGGATATCGGAAGAGTCTTTCGAAGGAGATAAAGTTCGTCGAGTTCGTCGAGTTCGGCGATTGCCGGTGGCTATCTCCACTTTGTTACGGTTGCCGCTCTTTGGGGCGGAGAGTTTTCGTTTTTCTGTAATCTTTTGGGGATCGAATGCGTAATTTCCGTGAAGATGAAACTGTGTAGAATGAAGGTAAGATGATTATGGCTGATGTCCTGTTGTGGACTTTTATCATTTTAGGGTTTTATGCCATTATGCTGGCTTACTGGTTGGTGGCATTTGCGCTGGCTCCAAAGCTGGTGGGTGGGAGTCGGAGGCGCTTTGAGGTGTCGCCGATTCGTAGTTTGTTGATTGGGCTCTCGGTCGGAGTTCCGATTGTGGGCCTGGGAATGCTTCTTTTTTCGATTCCGAATACTTTTCCGAAGATCCTAGGCTTTGGGTTTATTCTTCTGCCACTCTTAATGGGGCTCTTTGGTTCGGCGGGGCTGTGCCAGAAGATTGGAGAGGGACTGAATTCTCCTTCGGATGAAGGGGCTCCCTGGTTGGGGGTGCGTCGTGGGGGGGTCGTTTTGGGGCTTACCTTTATTTTTCCTCTGCTGGGATGGTTTATGGTATTGCCGCTGGTTTTGATTTCCGGAGTGGGTGCGCTGGTTCTGAGCTGGCGCGATGGGCGTAAGATGCCAGCTCCTCCTCCTTCTTCGGATGAAACTCCAAGCTTATAGAAGAATGGAAATGGAACGGTCAGACGAGGTCACGAGGCGGAAGTTCCTCATGAGCTCGGCGGGAGCAGCGCTCTTTTCAATGGCGGGATGCGAGCGGATTGAGAAGATGTTTCTCCTGGGGCCGCAGCCCGGCCCGGTTGTGCCGCCATCGGGTAAAGGGATCGATCTTATTTCACACGCGCTGAACCGGTTGAGCTTTGGGCCTGATCCGAGTGAGTATGCTCGGGTGAAGGAGATGGGTGAGAGCGAGAAAGAAGCGGTTGCGGCTTATGTTGATGAGCAGCTGGATCCGGACTCCATCGATGACAAGCGGGCGACGCGAGCAGTGCGCCGTTTCGAGGCGATCCATGCGCCGCTGGCCGAGATGTATGAATATAAGGAGGAGTTTCTCCTGGAGCAGATGACGCGGGCCACCTTGGTGGGGGCGACGCGGAGCAAGCGACAGCTCTTTGAGATGATGGTGCATTTTTGGAGCGACCATTTTAATATTGATGCTTCGAAGGAGGAGTGTCGTTGGCTAAAGGCGGCGGATGATCGCGAGGTGATCCGGAAGCATGCGCTGGGGAATTTTTTGGAAATGGTGCGGGCATCGGCGCTTAGTCCTGCGATGCTTTGGTATCTCGATGGTCGGGAGAATCGGAAGTGGAATGAGGATGAGAAGCCGAACGAGAATTACGCTCGTGAGTTGTTGGAGCTGCACACCTTGGGGGTTGACGGTGGTTACAGTCAGAAAGACGTGATGGAAGTGGCCCGCTGTCTCAGTGGGTGGACCGTGCGGGGATTAGAGCGAATGCTTAAGAAGGGGAAGGTGAGTTTCGATTCCGAGGCGCATGATGATGGTGTCAAGGTGGTGCTCGGTCACGAGATCGCGGCTGGAGGGGGAAAGACGGATCTCGATGCGGTGCTGGAGATCGTCTGCGGGCATCCATCGACAGCTCAACATCTCGCGCAGAAATTGTGCGTTCGCTTTATCGATGATGATCCGTCGCAGGACGCGGTGGAGGCGACGGCGAAGGCTTTTTCGGAGAGCGGTGGCGATATAAAGACGACTTTACGGGCTCTTTTTTCAACGAAGGCCTTTCTGGAAGGAAGTCGGGGGAGCAAGTTGAAGCGGCCTTTTGAATTTATCATTTCCGCGCTGCGGGGATCGCGGGCGGAGGTGCGATCGGAGTTGAATCTGATCGACTACCTGGTGCGGATGGGGCACGCGCCTTTTCAGTATCCTACGCCGGATGGCTATTCCGATGTGGCCTCGCCGTGGTCGGGGACTTTGCTTTGGCGGTGGCACTTTGCCATCGCTCTGGCGCGGAACGAGATCGACAAAAGAATTAAGGTCAATGAGGCGGATCTCATCGAGAAGGCGGGCGGGGTTGCAGGCCTTAGCGCGAGTTTATTGGGGCGCGTTCCCACGGAGGAAGAATCAGCAAGTATTACGCGGAGCGGGGAAGCGCTTGCGCTGCTGCTTGCATCACCGGGATTTCAATGGCGATGAAAGGGACAGGAATTGTTTCAGGAAATGGCGACGAGCAACGGACGCTTGTGGTGGTGTTTTTACGCGGCGGAGCCGATGGACTGACGCTTGCGCCACCGGTGGGCGATCAGGTTTATCATGACCTGCGGTCGAATATAGCGGTGTCGGAAGGTGAGGTGCTCAAGCTGGGGGCTGCGAATTGCGGTTTGCATCCTGCGATGTCGGGGCTGCATGATGTCTTTAAAGACGGTGGGCTTTCGGTTATTCCAGCGGTGGGGTCGGAAGATAAAACGCGATCGCATTTCTACGCACAGGATTTGATGGAGCATGGAGGGTCCGTGGCGGGCGGGTGGCTGGGAAGATTCCTGCGTTACCGGGAAGGGCGTCAGCCGACGGCGCTATCGGCGGTGGCACTGGGAAAAAAGATGCCCGAGGTGCTTCGTGGTGCTCCGGCAGCAACCGTGATGGAATCGATGGATACCTTTTCACTGGGGAAGAAGGGAGTTTCGACGGCGAAGTTTAAAGCAGAGCTGGCTGGGCTTTACGGTGCGGAGACATCGTTGCTGGGACCTGCAGCACGTGATACCTTACAAGCGCTTGATCGCGTGGCGGAGCTGGCGAAGACGAGTTATTCGCCTGAGCACGGTGCGGAGTATAGCGATGATTCTTTTTCAAATGGCCTGCGTCAGGCCGCGCAATTGGTTCGGGCGAGAGTCGGGTTGGAGGCGGTCTCCCTCGATTTGAATGGTTGGGATTCGCACTTTGCCCAAGAGACGTTGATTGCTCCGATGATAACGCGTTTGTCCGAGGGCTTGTCGACTTTTTATCAGGACCTTGGCCCGCTCATGCGGAAGGTCACCGTTGTCGTGATGACCGAGTTTGGACGGCGGGTCGCGGAAAATTCTTCTTTCGGGACTGATCACGGAAGTGGAGGGCTCATGATGGTGATGGGCGGGAAGGAGCGCGGTCTCGTGGGAACGATGCCCAAGCTGGATGCGGGAACCTTGATTGGGCCCGGAGACGTTCCGGTGGTGACGGACTATCGCAGCATTCTTATTCCCGAGCTGAAGATGCACGGAGTGCGCGAGACGGTGGGCGAGATCTTTCCGGGATTTGTTCAGGAGAAATAAATCTCTTCTTTACCGATTGCCCTTTTGTAGAAGGGGCAGCAACTGTCTTGGCGATGAATCAAGATGCTCTCTTTTCTCTTTTGATTGGTGGTGTGATTTTCGTCTCGACCGAGGTTGAACCGGTCACTCTTATTTCTTTTGAGGCCTCCTTTAAGCGTCCGGTTGATTTGCAACAGGCGAAGGGTTGAGGGTCCCCGATGGTGGTGGTAGAGCAGGACGGGAGAATTTTCGTGGACGATCCCGAGAGCGGGACCAAGGTGAACGAGGGTCTTGATCTGACGGGCGATCTTTGAATTCTTCCTTTGGTCAGGATCAGCAAGGGGAGCTGTATCTTTTCGATTTGGAGGGGGCGATTTACCGGATGGAGTAGTTTGGACTGCTTAAGTTTAAGATTGCCTCTGTCACGGAAGGGAGTAGGGTGCCCACTGCTTTGTAAAATTATGGAAGTGATGACCGAACGCCCCGTCCTTGTGTTGAACAGGCTCTGGCAGCCGGTCCATACCTGCTCCGTGAGGCGCGCCTTCAAACTTCTTTGCCTGGGTCGAGCCCAAGTGGTGCAGACCGAGGGGGAGTGTCGCTACCAAACCCACGATATTGAATCCTGGCTTGATTACTCCGCGCACACCTTAACGGGTGAGCTGATCAGAACAGTGAGGATTGCGCTGCAGGTTCCCAAGATTATCGTCTTGGGGATTTACGATCGGTTGCCACGAAAAGAGGTGAAATTTACCCGTCAAAACGTGTTCCTTCGGGATAAGCACACTTGCCAATATTGCCGCGAAATTTTCCCCGAGCATAAGCTCAATCTGGATCATGTCACTCCGCGTGACTTGGGGGGGGTAACCAGCTGGGACAATATTGTCACCTCCTGTGTTCCCTGTAACACGCGTAAGGCCAATCGGACCTTGGTGCAAGCCAACTTACGGCTTCTTAATGAACCCAAGGCCCCCCGGTGGCGGCCACTTTACGGGCTCAAAGAGCACACTAGTGATTCTGCGTGGCAGGAGTTTCTCTATCCAGATCGCAAGAAAGTCTCGATGTCGGCCTGAGATTATTTTCAAAAAGATAAAGATAAGCCAGAAACTCAGCTTTTCACACTTGTAATGAGCTGCTAGGGTCGTGTCAGTGGACATTATGAAAGAATCTGGCGGTATCATCCTGTGGTTGCAGGCTGCCCTCGGATTTGTGGGCCTCATGGTGACGGTGGAACGGATGATTTACTTTCAGCACACTCGCGGAAAGTTCGCTGATCTGCTCCTTGGGGTGACCAATCATGTGCGCAATAAAGCCTACGCTGAGGCACTGCATGTCTCCTCGCGACGTCGCGGCCCGGAAGCCCGAATCGTGCACGCGGTGTTGCAAAGGCATCATCTGGAGCGTTCCAATCTACGCGAAATTGCACAAGAAGCGGGGCAGCTTGAGGTTCCCCGCATCGAAAAAAATCTCCGGGTCATTCTGGCGGTTGCACTTCTTGCTCCCCTTCTGGGGATGTTCGGCACCGTGCTGGGTTTGATTGAGGTTTTTCTTAATGTCAGCTCGGCTGAAGGTGCGGTGGCCCAGACTGCTCTCGCGAAAGGGTTATTCCAAGCGCTTTCCTCGACAGCGATGGGGCTGGCGATTGCGATACCGTCCTATATTTTCTACCTTTATCTTTACGGAAAAGCGCGTCGCCTTTTGCATCGTCTGGAGCGCGCGGGTATCGAAACGGTCAATATTGTCTGTGACGGTCGGAGCCAGAATCACATTGTTTCTTTCCGTGATGAAGCGGAAGGGCGCACCCAGCCTGAGAAAAAATCCGGTTCGAAGGTATCGAAGAAGCCTAAGAATCCCAAGAAGACGTCCTAGTTTGTCATGAAGCTTTCTTTGACCATTCCTGAAAGCCCGGGCCTGGTCTACCTCGTTCCGGCCTTCGATTTTGTGGGGCTTCTTCTCGCGCTCGTTCTTCTCACGGGCGTGGTGACAAAGGAGAACTATGTCGAAATTTCTCTGCCTGTCTCTGAATTCCGGGGCTCACGCTTGGGGGATGAATCTCCCGTAGTCGTCAACGTGAAGCAGGGGATCAAGGGGCCGATTTTCTATGTGGCGAAAGAAGCGGTGGAACAATCGCGGCTTGAGGAAGCGATCGAGAGAGAAGCCAAGGCTCGAAGCACCACCTTGGTGGCTCTTCGAATGGACCAATCGTCTTCGATTTCTCTCCAGCAGAAAATCATCGATCTTACCCGACGTCTCGGCTACCGTCTTAAGATTGCTCAACAAACGAGTGATGATGGTCAAAACTAGGAAGTCCGATGAGCCGTAAAAAACTTCATCGCGACCGCCAGGCGGGTCTTCATTTTCACTGGCATCTCCCGCAAGGATCGCTGGGGCGTCTTCTGATTGGTGGATTGGTAGCTACCTTTTTCTGGGGTGTCTTGATGGCTTATGTTCAAGTGCGCGTGCCCGATCCACTTCCGCTTCCTCAGCGATCGGGCGACCTCGAAATTGTCGATCTAGAGCATCCTTCCAACCGTTGGCTCTCCGAGGTGGTCGAACGTGAGTCACCTTTTCATTCCCGCTGGGAGGTGAGGGATGATTCTCGTCTGAAACAAGAGATCTCCGCAGCATTTAAGCAGTCTGCGCCTTCGCCTTACCAACCGACCCTGCAGGTTATTGATTTGAGTGTTTTGGCTCCTGAGTTGCGAGGG